>Ga0116231_10006391_pt1 | contig 22500 bp, 19 predicted proteins | sample S1TSphgellanicum_2_FD_89695 | JGI IMG/M metagenome (GOLD analysis project Ga0116231, IMG submission 89695) | Host-associated microbial communities from peat moss isolated from Minnesota, USA - S1T2_Fd - Sphagnum magellanicum MG | ecosystem: Host-associated > Plants > Peat moss > Unclassified...
ATGCCCGACTCCAGGCCTGAGGATATGGGTGAAAAATGGACAGCACAGATGTCTCCAAACCATGGAGTTCTGTTGCGTGCAATAATATGTGTATACCAGAGGCAGGTCTTGAGGTGGGTAATATCGCGGAAAACTCCAAATGGCTTTCATTTTCTTTGCTAACACGCGGTGTTCATTAGCATAGGATATGCGAGACGTAACGACAGCAGAAAAGTCAGCAAATTTTGAATTTACAATAACGTATTCCAGAGGAAATTCTCGTGTGGGTGAGTATCGCAGAAGACTCTAACTAGTTGCTTCCCTTTCTTTCCTGACATATCCTGGGCACCATAAAATAAGCGCCACATGCATCCATTCTTTAATTATCAAGCCCAAGTTTTTCATTGATCAGAAGAGGTTGCAAATCCGAAATTGGAACCTTGAACAGTGTTTGAGAGTCAGTAACGATGGGAAAAAATGTCAACGAATTAGCATGGAGTTACAAAATGCACCATCGACCGACCATGACCACTTGCGTCTATTCCCTAAAGGCCAATAAATGCAGAGACGTTCCCTGATCACAGGGAAGTTGCAGGTCTAGCACATGCGCATGCACGACTCTATTGCACAAACTGGAATATCGGGACAGTGTTTCAGAACAGGTAATGAGGGGGGGGAACTTCTGAACTGGAATCGCGGCAAACTCTCGCGAGCCTCACCTTTCCATGCTCACACTGCATCCACCATCTATCAAGGACCACTTGCATGATGCAACCAATACTGATTAAAGGGTAAAAGTCTGACAGATCACAGGGAAGTTACAGGTCTACCAGATCAGCATGCATGATCTTATCAAAAATTGGAATATTGAATAGTGTTTGGAAAGTCGGTAAGGACGACGGACTTATATGGACATTAAGTTTCTGCTAAGTTTCTGCTACCTGTCTCTGCTTTGAGATGATAATACTCCCAAAACGAAAACCCCACAAGTCTCAAGGTACCAAGGTCTATGCATATGTTACCATGCTCTTTCTTGATGTTCAAGAGCATTGGTTGCTTGGGCCATAAATTCTGATCAATGAATCAAGATTTCACTTTCTGAGAGATTGCTAAGGTAGTAGAATTATCAAAGACGGAACCAAATAACAAGCCTTGATCCGTTCAATTGATTAATGAAATAAGAGACATTGACAATGACAGTAATGTAATTGACAGACAGATCTTCACTTCATGAGAGATTCTTAAGGTAGTAGAATTATCAAATAATTGACACAACCAAATGAGCTCTGATCTGTCAAAGTGATTAATTTGAAAACAAAGATGGGCTCAGTGATAGTATCCTGTAATTGAGAATAATCACCTGCACTAATATTCCGCATGAGCGGTAAGCATGGCAGCCCATACGTAAGCATTTGACTTGGGTTCCGTGCATGGTGCTGCAAACTATCAATGATGATCAACGTGTGATTGGATAAAATGAATTGATTTTTTGTGGAAATTAAGTTCCATTTGAATGAAAATATTAAATGACATTGCACACAACTTGAGTTGAATTTAATTCAAAATTCTTAACTTTGATTCAAATACATTGAATTGAAATTCCCTACTCCAGGCCTGAGGATATGGGTGAAGACTGGATAGCACCGATATTGTTGGCAAACCATGGAGTTCTTTTGCGTCCAATATCTATCTATGCAGGAGGGAAGTCCTGAGGTGGGGTAACATACGGGTGAACGAAGACGCCAAATCGCTTGAATTTTCTTTGCCCATACGTTTTATGCTTGAGCATTGTACGAGATTCGGTAACGACGGGAGAAAAAGTCAACATGGAGTTTTCCAAAAGACAGATTCGATGGCGCAAGTACGGCGGAAGAGCCTAACTAGCCGCTTCACTTTTTTTTCCTGGCTGAAACATCGCATGCGCCATGGAAAAAGGACAACTTGCATCCAGATTCCATTCTGATCTAAAGACCAAGAAATTCGGGAAGTTTCAAGTCTAGAGCACTTGCATGCATGACCTTGTACGAAATTGGAACCTTGAAAAAGCCTTTGAGAGCGGGGAACGATGTGAACAAACTTAAAAGCATGGAGTGACAATAATCTATTCCAGGCGAAAGTTCTGAGTGCAAGGTATCATGGAAGACACTAATTGAGTTCTTAGCAGACTCTAACAGCCTCGACCGTTAAGTTTTTCTGCTGAGACTCTAACAGATATCTGCTGAGTCAAGTTCGGTTCACTTGTTATTGATGCCAGAAGCAATATACGTTTGGCGGGATAGATGGCTCAACGAGGTGAGCGGAAGTGTATCAAACCTCGTAGAAGTGCTAGAGAACTAGGACGTATGTGTCGAGCCCACCACCGGGCGTAGCTGATGCTCGGATTCGGTAAATTATCTTATAATACCGAAAGTAAGCTTCTTGTCAAAAAAAAAGTCGTAGCGATGTCCGGATCAGAGAGAAGGGTGCTCATGCAATCATGACTCCAACAGTGGAGTAAAAGTTGACCATGAGGACCATGGCGCGATTAGTTCAGAGTGGGCACTCAGGATGATTTCCATTGCCGTTGATTTCCAATTTTCTGTGCATGATTGATGTCATAAGCATCATTTGTGAAAACATCTCAAGAGTTCCCATATGTTTACCAAATATCTTTATAGAGGTGTGGTGTTGCAGCTCGTGGTGAACTCAATCTCTGCATGATGCAGCTCTTGTGACAACTAGTCCGTTCCCCCGGTAAATTTGACAGTGTATTGATGACAGAAAACCACAAATGGCCAGCCCTTCACAATGCTTTCATCCATGCCCAACTTTCCTAACAAACTGTAGGTACAAGGATCCACCACTTGTGCCTCATCTTCTTCAAGAATACAGGGATATTGACCACAGGTAGGTGAGGTTATACAGCGCCTTAGGTCTTGATTGTTTCTGCACAATGCTACGAGACTGCATCAACCGTGATTGGCACAACTATCAAAGGATGTCAGACTTCAAAATCACATTTACATTGGAATTCAATATTGCAGAACAGTTGGATTCTTGAAAATCCCATGAAAAACAGGAACTTCTTAGTGTCCACCAAGAAGGAAGGAGAGTCCACTCAAGAAAATATAAGAAATAACAGTGTACATCTAAGAAATTGGATTGGTGTGTATTACAACAGGTAATTCTCCTCAGTTCGACCAATCTCCAAAAATCCAGAAGCAATCAATGACACTGGATTCATATTCAGGGCAATTCCAAATCTTGAAAACAAATTATTGCGCCAGCATGTTCACTAATGTTGTGGATGGAATTCTGAGAGATGCAAAAGTTACTTCCCCAAAACTCTCAAACTACCTCCTCAATTAAGAACCCATGTATATTGACTGCTGAAAATGTCCATTGGTGGTACGAAAAAATGATGGATAAGAACACTACAGCCTTCCAATGTAGTCAACATTTTGTTTTTGCTCAAGCATAATCTGCTGCTGTGTACTGTCTGAATTGAGGTACTCTGCAGCAGGCACAAAACAAATGAAGATTAGCACCACAACTGAAACATGAAAATAGATTAAGAACAGTCATGACTGGAGCATCTTGCAAATGTTATGGATCAAACATCAGGTGCACAGAGGTTCATATGGCATGGAAGGAGGCCTCAGTGGAGCACCCACATCACAAAGCTTGGTCAAAATTTGCTTGGGCAAGGTCAGAAATATAAACAAGGGCAATGCTGTTTTAAGACGGGCATATTACCTTGGGGGCAATCTCAAGGCCAGGGCATCAGGAAGATTGATCGGGACATGAGTAGCCACTAGCACAATGCCTCCTTGGTGCCGATGCTGGGCAATCAGCTCCTCCAATATTTCCACCCCCTGATCAACCAACTCCTCAACACTTCGCATTAATAATGATAACATAAAGAGTGATGTATCCTCTGATTTCATGTAGTCACAAGTTTCAGGTTGCAATTTAGGACAAGTCAGATAATAGCAACAATTTAGAACAATAGCAACAATGCAATGCAAGGCAACAGTTAGGATGGGTGACAAATTTTGCAAAACTTTTAAAACTAGGAAGATTGAGCAGGGCAGGTACCTCAGCATCAAGGCCCACAGAGGGTTCATCCAGTAACCACAGTGGGCGGGGGACTGCCAGCATCCTTGCCAGCTGCAACCTCTTTCTCTACATTTGCAAAATGGTCACATGTACAAAGTTACAAACTGCATGCACCTTGCAACCATGCACTTTGGCAATCAATCTGTTGCTAGACCCATGCACAGCTATTTCTGTGCTGTAGACTCAAACACACACATCGACTATTCTATTTAATTGATTGTCAGAATCAACCAGTTGTAGGTAATGAAATCCACCAGCAAAAATTATGTAATTTATGAATGGAGAAACAGACATGCCTGGCCCATAGAAAGCATAACTGCTTGTTCTTGAGCCAAATGTCATAGTCCCATTGTCTCAAGTGCACCTGTTGTGCACCCCTCACCTCCTTCCAGCATCTCCCAGAAATGCTGCAACAACCCAAGACAGAGTTCCACTCCCAAAATATCAGCTTATTGAATGCAACAGACACTGAAGCATTAACAACAGTTGCCATTATGCACATCATAGTACCGAACCACCGAGGACTGGCTATCCTGTAACAACAGACACTGCTGTGACTATCCAATTTACTGCCTTCCCTCTTTGGGGAGCAAGATGCAGTCCTCAACAGAATCCGTTGTGTATTTTGAGTGAGTGTATCCACAAGAGAATTGAGATCTTGAAAGAGTGCAGATCTTCATCCAATGTGCGTCACAAGTCAGTTCAATGCAACTTGCAGCGTTCTTCTACAGGACAGCACAGGAAGACACTGCACCCAGTACTCACGATACCTGAGAGGCAGCTTTATGCAATAAAAATTAAGAAGCATCTGTAAGTTTTTTCTCACAGTTTACAGCTAATCTCTTATATACTCCAGAAGCACCTAAAGATGACCTTAAAGACATCATGAATTGGTGGTATAAGGCTGTGAAGCAGACCACATTCTCATAGACAGTCAATGGCTTCTTGATGGCATCCTTTGCAGCAACCAAATGCACATTTGGCCTGTACACTGCCCTGCACATTGTGCACATGCAACGAATTCTGAACTAGATTGGTAGTGATGATGATGCCCTTAACAACTGTTGTCACTGCTGAAACCAATCATAAAAGTAAGAATCAACACTCTCCACAACCCACAAAACATCACTACAAAAAAGCACTCTACTACAGTGATGGGTTTATGGTCTAGGGTTTAGGTTTCAACACACACTCAAAAACTAGATAATTTCCTGCTCTAAACTACCATCCATAAATTGAAGCAAAAATGCTGCTGGTTCTTCTAGTGTACTTAACTCCTCACAAACATACTTTGTGATCACTGCAAAGAATCTTCAAACAGAGCACAAAGATCTCAAGATGAATCTTACAATCATAAAGGCCAGGCTGAGACAAATCAACTCCATCCCACAGAAGGCGACCTGCACTCGGTTTGATAAATCCACAGAGCTGCACTTATTGTCACAAAATACATAACCAACCAGCAGGAGGCAATAAGCTTGTATCATTAGTAGAAATTGAAAAATCCAAATCCTGACAGCTCCTGCATTGGAATTACAAGGGAGACGAGATTGGAAATTTGTGTGATGGGGTTCTTGGAACCAATCCTTTGCTGAGCATGACCTGAGACACCGAGGTTTTAAGCCTAAATTCAAGTGCGAATAGAGACAAAAACTAGTATCCTACTACTGTAGAAGAATCATTCTCTTGCTTCTGACAAAGAGACCAAAGCTTGAAGAATCGCTGTTTTCTTCTTACCAAAAAGAGATCAAAGCTTCTCTTGCAAGATAAAGAGTGGCAAAAGAGAGAGAGAGAGAGAGAGAGAGAGAGAGAGAGAGAAAAGGGGGGAAAAAATACATTGCCAGTGATGCGAGGGGGGAGACGGGAAATTCTTACCACACGCAGGAAGGTGGACTTGCCAGAAGCATTAGGGCCTGTGATTATCAATCCTGATCCTTCATGCAGTATCATGTTCACATCCCTGACGATCACTTGCTCTTTCCGCATGCACGCTAGCCCACTGGCGATTAGCCTTGGCACCGGAGATCCTCCCCTTCCCCTTACAATCCCCATATTTCCAGACAAAACAACACCGCTCTTCCTCCCTCCCTCGCTCCCCAATACCACTCATTCCTCTTACACGCGCAATGCATGTTCTCCCCATGTTTGCGGAGTCGTAAGAATAGGCTTAGGCTTTTAGGATAGGGTTAGGGCTCCAGAAGCTTGTTCTTCACGTTTGTAAGATTAGGGTTAGGGATCGTAGGACTAGTGCTCGGGCTACAGTTCAGGAAGAAGTCCAGTCTCCACTGCAAGCATTTTCTCCCTTGAGCTTTTTGCAAGTTTATACGAATTTTATGATTGGACCAATGTCTTCTGGAATCGCCATGTGTTGCTTATGCACCATCTGACACCCAAATTTCCCAAGTTTAAAGTTGTAGTAAGTCCCCAGTAATAAGGCTAGCTTTTGAATTTCAAAATCTTAATGTCACTAGAACATCATAGTGCAAAGGAAGAACACCTCACACATTCACTTACAAATTTTATAAACTCGACTAACATACCAACATGTATATGGTGTGAGAAATCCCTACACAGCAAGGAAAAAATGTCATTTTAGAAAGGTCTTGACAAGTTTCATAGATATATCTTAAAAAGATGGCAAATCAAAATAGTTGAATGACCTATTCAAGTTGGTTTTGCTGCCACATAATCAAGTTTTCATACTTGATGTCATTCTCCACACATTCCTTCTCCACATCTGTAAGCTCTGGGTTGCAATGCCCATGTCTGTCCAGTACTAAGGATTTCCAGTACTAAGCGTGCATAGGATTTCAACTTTCTGATGACAATGAAATGGTAATCCAGAAAGTTGAAATCCTATGCACACAAAACCAACTGGATTTGTTTGCTCCCACCAACTTACTATGTACAAAATTTGAAAAGTAAACATGATTTGGAAAGTGTGATCTAATTTCTACAAAACATTACACTTGTGAGCTATGTGTGGGCAAAAACAATTTTTATTGTATTCAAGTGCTGCATAGTGATATCACACAAGATCACCTAACAAAGATGCAACGAACCCACATGGAATCTTTGCCCTGTTGCATATATGTTTGAATCAGTCAGCATGAGGAAGTTCATGGCAATTCTAACATGATCATATGACCATTTGCCCAAGTTCAAATAATACCGTGTAATGAACTTGAAAGTTCACTTTGTTTTAGTTTGTGTTCTAACAATTGGAGCTTTTTTAGATTGGCCTTGTGTACAAACACCATTATCAATTTGGCACCCCAATGTTTTTTGGGTTGTTTCGGCTTCAAACACCATGATTTCTTATTGGCTTTCAACATTTCTAAGGAGCTTTATCCTATGTTGTATTTTGCTCTTATGACTTAGATATAGTCTCTTCCCCTAACCAAATACATAAACAAATTGTGTGAATTGATGAGCATTTTATGAACTCAAAAGTGTCCTTATAGACATGTAGCTTTCCATTGGGTGGATGAACCTTAAAAATAAATTGAATCAAATTTTAGAAGTCCTATAAATTATTGTAACAAGCGATTCTACCACAAAAAGCTCTATCCTGAAAATAAGGTGTGACATTTAATGTTTTACTACGAATTCAAGTTATATTGGATGAAAGTTTGTTGGTTTTATGAAAGACTATGAAATTGTTTTTTTCCACATTCGTACTAAGAAATAATTTTTTAAAACTTTCTTAGAATTCATTGTGGATATGTAAAGATTGAAACTATAGTTCCATTCTCTTTCCTTTAATGATACAAATGAATATAAAGTTGTAAATAATCATATTGTTTAAAAAAATCCAAGTTTTCTGAACTTGAATAATGTAGACAATTTCCAGCAATGTGCATGAGGTATTTCAATGTTTAAAACAAATATCAATCATGAATGGATATAATTTAGATGGAAATATTTTTATTCTTAGTCTCATTTCATTTTTTAAGTATAAGAATTTGGCAACCCCCTTTTTTTTTTTGTCACATTTTGGGTTTAGGTTTTTTGTGAAAGGTGTTTTGTTATGGTGTTTGATGGGTGTATGTGTGGATAAAAAAATTGTTCAAATTTTTGTTTGTTTTGTTACTGATATTTATGATTTAGTTTTTTACACATGGTCCATTAAAAACAATGTAAAAATAAAAATTCAAGTCAAAGGGTGCCAACATTTTGGAAGTAATTAATTAGGTGGAAAATGCAACATTTACATGCGTATAATCACAAACATTACACTTTAAATAAATGGAGACATTAATGATTTTTTTGTTATACATTGGAAGTGTGTTTGGTAATTTGAATGCAATATAAATCAGTTTGTGAAAATTTGAATTGTGATTTGAATTGAAATTTAGCCATGAAATTTAATAGTTAATGTTTTTTTTTTGTTTGGTTATTATCTTTTAAAATGTCAATATTAAAATCTCCCATAATGATGATTAGACAATGTTCGGGAGAATGTTGAATTAAAGTTTGAAAATTATTTAGGAATGTAAAAAATGAACATGAATGAGCTTCATACACACATACAATATGTATTGTTTTTCATGTATTAATATTAAAAGTTGGTATTATATGTTCTAAACCATCATTAGTTATTGTATTGAAAGAATCTAAGTGCATGTGTATGTCATATATCATCATTAACCCATGGCCCTGATGGATTGAAATATATGAATATTTCAATGAATTTATAAATTTATGCACATCTGTTGATGCATGGTGTATTTTTGTTTCTATAAACATAAAATATTAAACACTTGAAGGTTATGATCATGATTGATGTCTTTGTAATGTTGGCATAACAAAGTTATATTCAAGGCTTATATAATTATATGAGAATTATTTAAATTTTTTAATTGAAAAATTAATGGTATCCAAGTTGTAATTGTTTTAAATCTATTCATTTATATATGTATTCTTGGATCCACATAGAAATTTTCATGTTGGAGAGGAGCTAACAAAAATAATTTTTCTTTTGTTCAAATGCAAGATTATGTTATATATGTTAACCCATGTTTTTTAACATTAGTGGCATCAAAAACCAATTCATCTAATGATAATCTTTGAGAACAATGGATGGTTTTTAATGCTACAAGTTGAATTGGAAATTGACTCCTTATTATGATAAATGATTAGGATTTACCAACTCTTATATCTTTGATGATAGGTTCAATTGGTGTCCATTTTGATTGATTGTTATTGTCATAATAATGATTTTTATTTTTTTTTGTTAGTGTTCCAATTTTAAAATTTTCAAACATTATCCATAAAATGATTTTTTCACAATATGTTGTTGAATCTTTTTAAATGTCATCAACTCCATGAAACCATTAAATGTTGCATAATTACCAACACATAATTTAATCAACATATTTTTTTAATATGAATTGTAGAATGTAAACTTGTGGTTTTACTTGAATCATTTGAAAGTTTGTAAGATAGTGGACATGATTGATGATTGATGTTCATTTCTTTGAAAATAAACATGGGATCTAATATGTTAATGAACACATTTTCATTGTGTTATTGCACAAGTTTATTTGTATAAAATAAATACAAAATAATAAAATTATTAGGTGGTTGTCAATTACAAATTGAATATCCTTTCTATTTTTTGTTGTAGTATGAAATTTGTTCAAAGTTTATATAAAAACCATATCAGATTGTCACATATTTTATTTAGTTCATAACATTAGACATATGTTTGCAAAAAAATTAGTGTTAATGCACTAACATTATTTTTGATATTTTGAAAGATCCAACTATTTATCACAAGGGGTGCTTGATAGAAATCACCTATCATGATAACATGAGCACCACCAAAAAAATTATTTTGAATGTGTTTTATGGACTTTAACTTATTATTTATAACATTAAACATTCTAACACCAACAATTAATATTTCATCTATCACAACAAGTTATAATTGTTCATATTAACATGTAAGCCTATTTAATGAATCTAATGATAAGTTTGGTAACCCAAATAAAAATTGTTGCATAGGTATCTTAAATGTTGAATGTATTGTTAAATTGTCAATATTGAAAGTAGTTTACTTATTAATGTGATAAGTAAAGTTTTAATTTTTGTTAAGTCAAAAGACATGTCTCTATTGTATAATCGTAATAATGAATTATGAACTTTAATGTAAAAATTTTAATTCCAACACCCCTTATCAAAAATAAACATATTAGTGTATCAAAGTGTAATTGTTTTCTATGCATAATATCATCAAATATTAATCTTTGTTCTTCATTTAATTGTCTAAATAAACTATGATATTTAAATTTTTCCATCATCATGGAATATGATGATTTTGTGAAATTTTTATTTTTTAAGAATTGTGATTTTTGGTTTGATCCATTACGTGATTAAATGACAAAGTTAGATCATAAATCATAATGTTCAATATTGATTATGTTTGTGTAGGATGTGGATCATTTACTTCATTATCTATATCATCAATCTAAATGTTAGTTGAATGTAATGGTTTTTATTTTGAATTTACTAAATCATCCATTTTTTTTGTATTTGGATATGGAATTTAATAGTTGAAAATAGATTTAATCTTAGAAATTTCATCATGTTGTTGAAAATATGCATCATGTCAGGTTACATTAGTTTTTTGAAGTTCGAAATGGTGAATACAATAAAACTTGTTCTATCAACCAATTTTCAATATCTTTACATTTATTATAATTTACAAACCTAATAATTTTGAGTTTGGGATGTTTTGAAATCTTTTTTTTTAATGGTATATAAATCAATAAACTTTGTTAATGATAAGGATTCATATTGATTAGGACGATTTATATATTTGTCTATGACTAATGAACATATTATATTAATTAAATTTGGTTCTAATTCATTTAATTTAACTTGGGATTTTAACACAAAAGTCCATTCTTCAAAAGGGGAAGTATTTATGAATTGAAATGTTCAAGATGAATGATATAATGGTAAGGAAAGCACAAGGTAAGTAGTAAGTTGAACAACCATTTGTTGGGCATTAAAAAAAGTATCACCTAACTTTTGAATTCTTATATTTTCATTTATATTATTTACGATGAATTTTTTTATGATAGAATGTAATTCTAATGTTATTGATTTATCTATTTTTGTTATATATGATGTGGAATATGTTGTAGTTGCATATAGGTCCAAGATCAATTGAATATTTGTATTTGCAAATCACAAATGAACAACACATATATTAAATTCATTAATTTTATTTTTTTTAGGAATTCATTTTAAGAAAATGTGCAACTTTGTTAATTTACTTTTCAAACTTAATATATATGTACATTCATCAAGGTTTAAAAATTTAGATATTCATAAAATGATATATCATCATTTTCTTTTAAACCTTTCAAAAATTGAAATATGTTGTTTGCTTGTGTATGGAGGTATTATTATGAAAATGGATAATTCCAATTCATTTGAAGAGGTTCTAAATTTTATGTTTTACAGATAAGAGGCAATGGGTAATGAAATATACAAACATGGTTTTTTTTCTTACATGTACGTGTGTGTTGATGTTGTGCATTTTGTAATGAGTTTGGTAACAATGATACATCACAAGAAATATACATGTCTACAAACTATTCAATTTATTTATTTATGTGCACTCCATATATAGGTGCATTTTTTATCCATAAAAGTCCATGGTTATGTTCATTCCCATGATTTTGGAATTCCATGACAAAAGAAAATGAAAAAAATGCCCAAAAAAAGAATGATTTTTTGTGATAAGTTTATTAAAAAAAATGTTATATGATCATAATATCTTATACATGTGACATGGTCAATTCATATCAATTTTGCTATATGAATAAATTGGAGGTATTTTATTTTATTTGGGAAATTTAATCTTGAAACATGTAATGTATGTAAAACTTTAATGAAAGGATCACATGATCTTTCAATAGATGTAAAAATGACAAAGAATGTTAGAGGACCGAATTGTTAAATCATTGCAAATAAATTTTTTCATAACCTTTCAAAATAATTAGGTGAACTACGCAAACCTTCCAAATCACGATAACCTAAGTATGATTTCAAGATATTATCTAAATTTGGTTTATTTTGTATTTGATAAATTTTTTAAATTCTACCACATAAATTTCCTTTTTATATTCGCACCCAATTAGAACCTATGATTATTTGGATGGAAACTTTAACAACTTTTTTAAAAAGGTTAAAAATATTTGTTGAAAAATCCTTAAATTTATGAAGTAATTCCCACTTAACTATTTGTTGATATGAAAAACCTTTAGAAATTGTCAAGATTGCCCATTAAATAATGTTAGAAAATTTAATATCTCTGAATATTTATTTAAAAATAAACCTAAAAGGTGAAATTTTGATTTGGGGCAAAAAAAGATATAGTATTTTTAGAATCCATTACTTTTGGAGCATTTAAAAAATTATGTGTCATTGAATATGTCGATGTACAATGTATTTTTTCATTATCGGAATCAAAATTATCAAATGATGCATTATTATAAGTAGAAATTTGAGATTCTGAATTCATGTGCAAAGCAAACAAACTTGCCCATTGATGATGAATAGTAACATTCAAATCTTTGTATAATAATGTTTCAATTAAATTTCATAAAATGACCATCACCATATTTGGATAAATATTTCCTGACATATAAGGTGATTTGTATTCAAGACCTCATTTAATAAACACATTTATTATTGCATTGTCATGTGGTAACATTGTAATATTGATTAAATTTAATCAACATTTGCAAGGATATTAATAACACTACCATGCATTTTATATTGCTCGTATGCTTGGAGTTTATCAATTTAAGCAAAAGTAAAATGTGGTGAAATAAAACGTTCTTCTAATTGTGTTAATTTTTGGACTAATGGAATGATTTTGTTTCTAAAATTTTATTTGGTTCTTGATATAAGGGCAGTTTATTTTCATTAATATTATGTAAACAACTTGTACATATGTATGATGTTGAATTAGGTTCTATTTGAATTTTGAAAGTATGTAAAAAGTTATTTTGACAATTGATTTGAGAAACATTTAAATTGTTGAAAAAAAACATAACCTTTTAGAACAAAAATATGGAATTATAGGGTAATCTTGGATTTTTTTATTATAATTGTCAATGTTTATTGAATTATGTGTATTTTTCCTTTATATTAACATGTCTATTTTATTTGATTGAACACCATGTTTTGCAAGAAATTATTGTGTGGGAATCGGTTGTTTAATTTATTCTAAAGTGCATTGAACATATGACGATTGAACTTTGTCATTTATGAAAGACTCTTGTGATTTTTTTGCATATATATATTTCATGTGGTTCATAATTTGTGATCTGGTTTTTTTAATATTTTGAAACATATTGATGAATTAAAAAAAAATTGTGTAATAAGTTAAATTTGGAAAAACCTCCAATAATTCAAAAATATTGTTGTCATAAAGTGCCTAATCAAAATAAAATAAAATTATATATATAGTGTTACATTAGGCTCAACAATCAAATGGGATTGTTCCATTTGAATTTTGGATTTTTAAAACTTTGGTAATGGAAACTAAAGTGAACAAATTAAACAAAATATCATTGATAGGAACATTTGTGTTATTCTTCAATTTTTTTGGTAAATATTATTCAATTTCTAATTTTCTTTTTAGTAATACTTTTATTACAAGAATTGTTGAACAATCACTATTACGAATCATGACTTTTTTGATCGAAAATTTTGACCAAAAAGTACCCCTATTGGACATTAGTAAAAAAAACCACCTCAATCATTTTTGTCAAGTTGTTTTTGACATGATGGATTTGGTTAGTGGTCTTTTTAACTAGTTGATTGGTGGATTATTTGATTAGTCAAATCAGCTAACAAAAATTTTGGGTAACAATTTTTGGGGTCAATTTTAAATTTTTTAAAATGTGTACCCAAATTTTTCAATTAAATGAAAGTAAGCAGGTCATAAAATAGGTTCAAAGGTAGATACTAATTACCCATGTAGGTCGTGGTGGGTAGTCATGCATTCCAAAGCCTAGGGTTGTACACCATCTTCACATCTTCCCCTAAGCATGTAAAGAGCGAGAGTTGAACCCTTGACCTCTTCAACCACATATATTTACCAATTCATTAACCAACTCACCTTTATGTTGTGATAAAATTTGTGAAACTTTGTTATTAACATGTTTCATTTCAAATCTTTTTTGACATTCAAAATAAATACTAATTAGTATGTAATAGTTAGGAATTATATAGTAGCTAGGTGATATATGCTACTTAATTAATAAACCTACCTAGTTACCTAGGTAATAATTAGTAGTTAGCTAGTAAACCTAAATATAATTCTAGCTACCTAGTAAATTAATAGGACATAGTTAAGGAGGTAAGTAGGTATAAGTTGGTATGTAATAGACCTAGGGTAAATAAATAGGTTTAGGTGGGTAGGTATGTAGGTAGGTATGTAAGTAGGTTCTTAGGGTATGTAGGGAGGTAGGGATGTAAGGAAATTGTTAAAGTGACTAATTAGGTAGGTAGGTAAGTTGGGTAGGTAAATAGGTAAAGTAAATAAATATGTATAAGTGGGTACATATTGTTTAATTAAATAGGGTATAGTGAGTGGGTAGGTAAGTAGGTAGGAAGGTAGGTAGGTTGGTAGGGTAGGTATATTTGACCTATTTAACTAGCCTAGAACTATATAGGCCTTTAGGCAATTACATACCTTGTTAAACTTAACTTGGCTACCTAGCTTAAACTATTAAGTTAGGTAAGTAATAATTATTTGAATTTTATTGATAGACTATAAATTATGTTAGGTAGGTAACCTAAGCCTACTTAACTAATGTCAAATCAATATGTTCAATTTGATTAAGGCATGGTCATTTTGATTAAGTTTTTTTTTGTTTGTCCCTTTTGACTAAATGACTAATTGACACCTAGTCAATAATGTCACTTTAGTCAAATGTATTAGTAAATAGTAACACATGTCTTTCATACCCCAACCCACTAGTCAAGATGAACATCACTTTTAGTTACAACAAACACTTTGGTCAAGTTGGACCTTTAAAAGGTCATGATTTGTAATAGTGAATGAAATAACATACTTCAATGGTGAATCCCAATTATCTTTCAAAATTTCCATTAATGTTGAATCGAATTTTTCATTCCAATAAAAACATAAAGCTAATCACAATAATTGAATAAGACATTGTTGCACCATTTATTCCAAAAAAGATGGAAAATCATTTAAATCTATGGTAACTTTGGGATCATTAATTTGAAAAGTAAACAAAAACCTAAATAGACCATTAACATATTGAATTGGTTCAAAATGTAGAAAATTATACGTTATATGTAAAGGGATAGATTGAAAATTCATGCCACATCAAGATATAATGCATTTTGATATTTTATTACAAATGTAAAATTAACTTTTGTAGATATTCAACTATCAAAAATATTACATTGAAATCTTTCCACAAACCTCCCATGCTAACATTTAATGCCATTTTTGTCACATATTGATGTTCATTTGTGACTAAGCTTTGATGCAAGTAACATAAAAAAATTGGATTTAATTTTTGAATTCAACATTGTTGGGCTTTTCTATATTCAGTAATAAACATTAATTTAAATGTGCCATGTTATTTTGCCTCATTAAAGAAATGATAAATTTTTATCTAATAAATAAAATATAGATTCAAAAAAATAATTGCCTATTTCATATTTGTATGCTGAAATTAGATGAAGGCCATATGAATGCAATATATGTTCAAATGATGAATCAACAAGATTTAATAAAGGTGTTTCCATTATTATGAACTTCAATTTAATGGACATCTATATAAACAAAAGCATAGTCTCACATAAACACAATAAAAATAAAATAAAATCAGTGATTCATTTAAAACTATTTACATTTTAATTTTTTTGGAAAAATTCTTGACATTGAAAAAAAATTATATTGGAATTTTTTTTAAATTGAAAAAAAATTTACATTAAAAAAAAATTTATTAAGAAAATTAAATTTAAAAATTTGCATAAAAAATTTGCCTACACTTTTTTAAAAATTAATTGAAATTTTGCCTACATTGGAAAATTACTTGACTAAAACATTGTTTATATTGAAAAATCATTTGCATTGAAAAAATGGTTTCATTGAAAAAACTACTTGCATTGAAAAACTACTTCACATACAAAAATGTTGCATTTAAAATTATGTTGGGCACTTGATATAAAAATCAATGTATGAAAACTTTCCTTTTCCTCTAAAAAAAAACCTATGAAAATGATTATATAATAAAGGCTATTTAAACCAAAATTTTGATATATGGAATTTCCACATATATAGAATATTTATATACTAAAAATAACTATAGAATGGTCACATAAAAATTTAATGTCTAAAAAGGTTTTTGTCTAAAAATTGATTTTGAGTCATCAAAATCAAACTTGCATTTCACATTACATGGAACATTATCACTATGAATAATTACCAAAGGAACAATTAAACCTTCGCATTTCAAATTAGTCTCCCCTTATGGGATAAATTGTTGGATGTTTTCTTGAAAGTTAATAAGGGCAAATGTGGTCAATAACCAAATTTTACCATAAATGCGAATTGAAATGAGGCGTTGAACTTGTTTTGGATGAGGCAAATCCAAGAATTCAAATTCTGTCATATGCACAATTGCCTCAAGCCATTTGCCCTCAATAGTCAATAACACAAGTTCATCATTGGTTGTAATGAAACCCTAGAAAAAGCCTGATTTTTGAAATTGTTGATTTTGAACAATAAGTGTTACAATGAACATTGCCCGTTGGAGAAATGATGACATCCATTACATGACAATTTCCACATACTTTTTGAAATGGAGGCGCAATCAGGCTAGTTATGGACAACACCCTAGTCACTTGAAAAAAAAAATTTAAATGTTAAAAGAAAAAGGTAAATGAACATGAACATGAACAAAAGGTAAATGTGAAAAAGGTGCATCGAACAAGAAAAAAAATCATGTACACACATACACATAATATGTAAACAAAAAGAATGAAATCCATAAGAAGTGCATAATAAAAATGTTGTGAAAATGTAATAATTTAAAGATTTAATACCCAAAAAAAAGACAAAGAACAAGATAAAAAATTAATAACAACAAAAAAAGGTGATTCAAGCACAAAAAGAAAAACATTATACCTCGTTCTTTCAAACCATATATTTCTTTCATTTCTTATTCATTTTGAGTGTTCAAAAAAACTATGGGTGTGAAATTTGAAATTCTAAAAATAATCTTTGAAGTGCAAAAACATTAGACTAATGTACATACATTTTAAGCTTTAAAATAAATTTTTTTTTTTGTGCTTAAATATTAAACCCTTCACTTCCATAAGCCATATCTTCCTCATTTAAAAACCAATTCTAGTGGTTTTTGTGACATTAGATGCACCAAAAAAAGGGCTACAAATCTTTTCATTGTTCAAAGGCCATGGACCAATGTGTAGGAAGTTATTAAAATTTATTTATAAAGGTTTTTCACATACTTGTCTACATTACCATATTAAAAATACAGTATCCTCTTCTTTGAACAAACACACTCCAAATGTTTTATCCCATATTCTTTCCCTAAAGATAAATTCCAATGGACTATATAAAGGCAACTTTTTCATTTTTAGTAAAACAACATTGTACTTTATGTCTAGTCTAAAATGGAAGGTTGATTTTTGTTTTTAAAACCATTTTAATAAAAAAAAATCATTTCAATGTAGTTTTTCTTTCTATAGACTGTTCTAGTAAAAAACATTATGTGACTACCCATTTCTCCCTTCCTTAAGGAAAGAAAAATCAAATGGTTGGGGTTTTTTTTCATTAGAAATAGGTGGCTATTTGATTGTCCTTTTCAAAAAAAGAGGAGTTTCCTATTTAAGAAGAAAAGAATAAAATGACCACCCAATTTTCTTTAGTGCCCATGCTAAATAAATAAATAAATAAAAATTTGGAATTACTTTTTGTAAAGGAAAATCAGGCGGCTACCAAATTTTCATGTTTGTTTAGGAAGGCAAGAATTGAACAACCAACTTATTCTACTAAGTTCTTAGGGAAAAAAAAATTGAATTTTTTTTTTGTAAATGAAAATCAAGTGACCACCCGAATTTTAGGTTCTTTTAGGAGAAGAAGAATTGGGCAACTATTTGATTTTCAAGTTCGTTTAGAAAAAGGAGAATTAGGTAGCCACCCAACTCTCTTCACTACATAGGGAAAAAATTTGATTTTTTTTTTTTTTGGGAAAAATCGAGTAGCTGCTTGATTTTCATGTTCTTTCAAAAAAAGGAGAATCGGACAATCACCCAATCCCCATGTTCTTTTAAGAAGAGGAAAATTAGATGGCCACTCAATTATCTTGAATGCCCAATTAAGAAAAAAAAAACTTGAAATTTGTTTTATAAAGGAAAATAGGGCAACCACCCGATTCTCAAGATTTTTAGGAAAAAAAAATCAAGCAATTGCCTAAATTTTATGTTCTTTTAAGAAGAAAAGAATTATGTGGCCACTTGATTCTCCTTAGGAAAATGAAAATTAAACAAGCATTTGATTTTCCTTGGTGCTCAACTACAAAACTCTGAAAATTTATTTTTCTTTACATTATTATTATTTTTTTCATTATCTTTTGTAATATAGTTGACCATGAAATGAACATAGTCATATGGGTAAGATCAAGCAGCTTCAGTTCTATTTGATGTTTTTCGTGTAAATTTGAAAGAAACATTGAATTATGCAAAGGATAGGAAAAAGGCTAACCTCTTTTAATGCAAGTTGGGCACTTGATAATTTGTTGTGTAACTAAAGAAGGTGAGCTCGAGTAGCTTCATAAAAAACCTTTGTTAAAATTGTGTAATGTTGTGCCCTTAAATATTGATCTCCTTTTGATGTTGTTGTCACATTCTTGATTAATATCATAACACATTGGTTTCCATTGTACGCTTCAAACATTTGATCATATTTTATTCTAAAATTGTTACTAAGAACAAGAATGTCTTAGTCAAATTCACCTTTTCCATTTGGAATCAACAATTGTTTTTCTATTTTGATATCCCTTATTACTTTTACACCAATGACAATGATAGCAATGGTTATAAACCTCCAACTCTAAATAAAATTTTAAAAATTCTCTAATCAAATCCATGTGGAAAAACATGGGAATTAATTCGAGTTAGAATGCAGGAATTGATGACACAATGATTATTGACTCAATTGTAATGACAACATGTATATCCAATTTTTCAAAACCCTTTTTGGACTTTGATTCAATGCTAAAATTTTCAACCTTCACAATCATGCATTTTTACAAATGCTATCATGCATTTCTATATGAGGCAATTTCACCTTCAAGGTGATTGTGGTTTGAACTACCTTGTCTAACAAATCACAATGCACCTATGCATAACTCTTCCATGCTCCTATTTGCAATTTGATTAAAGGTTCCATACCTATTGAACACCTTTGTTTCAAATGGAATATCCTTAATTCCAAAATCCAAATCATCCACCACAACAACTAATCTAGCTTCCTTCATTGGAATAACATCCATTATGCAAAAAAATTAAAAATAGAACTTACCAAAATGAATTTAATAACAAACAAATGAAGCATCATTTGAAAAAAATAACAGTTGTAAAAGCACACACTTGGCAAAACATACACTTGCAGAATCACACATTTGTAAAGGAAGCAAAAAAATAGTCAACAAATGGTGAAAGCTTAAACCAAACACATTGTTTTTATTGTTAAAAAAAAAAAAAACAACAAACATATAATGTTCTATTTATATGGGAAAAACCCTAAACCCTAAACCTAATTTTAAACCTAACCTTAAACCTTTTTCTACTTTGTATTGACTTTAAGTAATTTTGACTATGGTAGATTTTAACTTAATAATAAAAGATCATATCCATGGTTTGGCGGGTAAATTATGGTCTAATAATGAACAAGACATCAATACCCTTGGCATCTTATAACTTTCAATATCTTTGAATATGATAGATATCTACCATTGACCATGGATATTGATGAGCCATGGTTTGGTAGCTAGATTATGGTTTAATAATGAACAAAACATCAATATCCTTGGCATCTTATTAGTTTTAATTGTGCATTTCATGCTTACACCCAAACCTTAAATATTTCAACCTAGATTTGAAAGATATTAATACATAAACTTAAAATTTTTCTCCATTATTTAACCATTATTTTCATTTTCACTGAAATATATTATTATTATTTGTTAAACATCAACTTTTTTATCATGTACATAAAAAAATTTAGACATACAACAAAATCAAAATTGATTTTTTTTTTTTTTTGGTTAGATGTATTAAGTGTTCGATTTTAAACCAAAAAAAAAAATTTGTTAAATTTTTGTGATGAAAATTTTCAATTCCCAAAAAAAAGATTATAATTTTTATAAAATATTTTCTTGAAAAAAAATCTAAATTAAGTCACCATGTCACAAAAGACCCAAAAAATTAAAATAAAAAATAAAATTCACCCTTTTTCTCCAACCACCCCATCCCACATCACCAAAAAAAAAATTCCTTGGAATTTTTTTTTAATCCCACCTTCCTGCATTGAAAAACAACCAAACTTCTCCTTCCCATGCCATCCAAGAAATAAACCCTTGGGTTAGTCCCCATCCTGAAAAACATTCACTTCTCCCAATCCTTTAAAAGAAAATTCCTTTGGAAAGGGGTGGAATTGATCCATCCTCCCCTTTTCACCCGAAAAGTACCTTTTAGAAAAGAAAAGAAAAACTTAACCCCTTGTCCCTTTTTCTTAAAATTCAACTTAGAAATTGTAATTCTTTCAATCTAATTGAATTATCCACTCCTTATACCTATTGAAACCCTATAATAAAAAACAAACCTATGAAAGAGGGAAAAAAAATTAAATACCTTAACCCTGTTGCTCTCCCTAAATTTTCACTTACAAACCCCACTATACCGTCACCCAACTTTATAAACTAATTGTGTTTGCCCCATGCATGTTTGATAAAAACCTAAAATCATACGTGCATGTCTACTATCTTGGGCAATAATAAATTTTTATAACATAAAAAGCAACAACAATTTAAGAAAAAACCAATTAAAATTAATTTCATTATATTTTTGTTATTAAATCTTCATCAAAACCTTATTGAAGTTTTAAAAATACATAAAATTAATTAAAAACAATTATATCTCAAAAACGAATTTTATATTAAATTTTATATTTATTTTTAAATTGACATGTTTTATTTAATCAATTCTTGCATAATCTTTCAAATCTCATTTTAATAGTATTTAAAGGAATTGAAGTTAATTATTTGTATGTTTATCAAACAAATTTCATTTAAAAAATTAATTGTATGAATTATTGTTTACATTTCATAGTGATATGAAACCTCGTGACACAAAAAGGCTAGTGGTAGCCCCAAAAATAAAAATGATTTAGAGACATGATTAAATCAATTTCTTAACATTCATATGTTGAGAAGAAACCCAACAAGTAAATGGGTAGATTTCAAAACAACCCATCAATTGGATGGGTGCACCCAAAATCTACACACGAGCATCCATTAATTTAGGCCAATAAAAAACTTACACGTAAACCTATAACCTTATCCATTTAGCCAACTTTTGATTCTTATACTTGCTTAGAAGGTGTTCCCACAATGCCTTAGTAGGACAGAACCAACAAAATTGTAACATATGATGCATCAATACAATGTCATTGTATGGAGAAAAATCCTTCAAAACAAATGGAAGGATGATTGCACACTAAGGTGGACCAAAAGTGGTAGATTTTGGAGTCCACAATTTTCTCTTTTCATAATTTTAAATGCAAATATTTGATGTTTTGGGAATGCAAATTAATCCATTTGAAGGTAGGAGGCAAAAAAAAAACCTAAATTTATACGTATTCAAATTATGACATGTGTTTTGATTTGATCAACTAGGGGAAAAGTTGGAAGTAAAAACATGGATTTTTTGAAATTTTATAATTGGCAGATGTTATGTTGGGTAATAATGTCACTTTTTACAAAACAACATTTATCAATTTTTCCATTTCAAGAAGTTATGGACTTTCTAAACTATTGGTAATCTTGCGAAATCCTAATAAACTAAAATATTAGATTTGATTGGAAACCTTTATTTTAAAATTACAATAGCCTCACAATCATTTTTTTATTTTTAAACTCAACAATTAAAAAACGTTTACTATGTAATAAAAGTCTATAACATTTTTTAATGAACTATGATCATCACATTGTAACCAAAAAGAAGGGGGACACGAACGAATCCAAGACACAGAACTCACAAAGGTACCCGTCCGACCCCTCTTTGCCACCACAACTGCATTCCTTCTGGGATAATCACCCTCAGAAGCTC
>Ga0116231_10006392_pt1 | contig 22500 bp, 20 predicted proteins | sample S1TSphgellanicum_2_FD_89695 | JGI IMG/M metagenome (GOLD analysis project Ga0116231, IMG submission 89695) | Host-associated microbial communities from peat moss isolated from Minnesota, USA - S1T2_Fd - Sphagnum magellanicum MG | ecosystem: Host-associated > Plants > Peat moss > Unclassified...
AAAAAAAAAAAAAAAAAAAAAAAAAAAATAAAAAAAAAAAAAAAAAAAAAAAAAAAAAAAAACCCTTCACTCCATGACACAACTTTTCATTGGTTACATGGAAATTCTACTCCTAAAATTCCTAAGAACACCCTACCTATTGCCTAAAAGCACGGGTACCTATTGTTGGAGCCTCATGACCCTTGGGTGCATCATTGAAAGCATGGGTACCTATTGTTGGAGCCTCATGACCCTTGGGTGCTTCATTGAAAGCATGGGTACCTATTGTTGGAGCCTCATGACCCTCGAGTGCATCATTGAAAGCATGGCTACCTATTGTTGGAGCCTCATGACCCTTGGGTTCATCATTGCATGTTGAGCTTTCCCATTGGTTGTTTGAAATTTCTATTCCTAAATTATTTTTTTCATCAATTTTGGCATGTGCTCATACCATAGCCTAGGGTCGGTTTCCACATTGAGAAACCGAATAATTATTATTTTTCAAAAAAATGAATTCGTATTTTTTAATTTTGAAATTATATAATTTTGCATCATCTACTATAATATTGTGATATGAGTAGTGAAATTATTTAGAGTGTATGTAGCCTACGATAATTATGATGATTTTCAACATGTCAACTTCATGTTTTCACAAAATTTCATTTCACTATTTTGAGAATTACATAATGATGAAACCTAACCTTAGGGTAAAGTAATACCTCATCCTAAGAACAACAAGAGTGGGTACCTCCTACTTATTTGTACCTTTGCATCTTTCACACTAATTATATTGTTTTCAAAAATGATAGGGATTTTCACATTCAATACAAAGTTTGCAACTTTTACTTTATTGAAATTGCTTTCATATTGTGAGAATTGGGTTTTTTTATGGACATGTTTACACTAAATAAGAGGTTTTATCAATGATTTTTTTGGTGACTTGATTATTTCCCCCCATTTGTATTACCACAATGAAAATAAACTATTTATTGGATATTTTAATTATTTTGATAAACATATTTAATTTTAGATAAACTGTGAGATTTAAATGCAAACCAACCACCAAACAACATTTAATAGATGTGATTGGGAAAATGGTTAATTTATTTGTAAATCAAAACCATTATTGAATAATGAACTCATAGAAGGGTGTTGAATTTTTTAAAAATTCAATATTATATGCTTGCAAGGCTTTTCCCATTTATTTATTGTTAATTTTTTTTAAATATTTTAAATATTAAGTCTTTGTCCCCATTTTCCTAAGAAAAACTTTTGTTATTTCTCTTTTAATTATAAATTATTATCGATGGAAAGACATGTTTTTTTATTGAAATTCTTGTTCTTGTCTATATTGGTTTTTAACATAGAATTCAAATATGATAGAAATTTCTTGGGTGGTTTTTATATACATATACATTTACCCATGCACACTTATATATGAAAACATATATACATAAACATAGATACATACATATATAGACACATCCATGCACACAAACATATATATTTCTATAGACATGTTTTAAATACATCTACAAGATATCATCTATAGGTAGGGCTTGCTTGTTTGTGATGCCTTTTTTTTTCCCCCAAAGAACTATATATTTGAAGGAAAACATAAAATCTTTTGAAATCTTCTGGTTTTTTCATATGGAATTTTCAAAATAAAATAATTATTCAACACTAAAATGTTGAACTTGGCCCCCATGGCACAACATGCAATGTTTTGTTTGGTAAGGGGACAAATGTTTTGCATTTTTTTCAACCATGAAATGGAAAATTTTGTGAGACCTTTTTTTTCCAAGTGTGATTCAAAGCAAATTCAAGCACACCCAAACCCAACAAAAATTAATTATGTTTTCTTTCATACATGTTTGGTAAAACCTAAAATCATAGATGCATGTCTACTATCTTAGGGCAATAATAATTTTTATAATATAAAAGGCAACAACAATACCAAAAAAAAATCAATTAAAAATTAATTTCCTTATATTTTTGCTATTAAATCTTCATCAAAAGCCTTTTTGAAGTTTTTAAATAACATCAAATTAATTAAAAACATTTATAGTTAAAAAAAAATAATTGACATGTTTTATTTTAATCAATTTTTGCATAATTTTCAAATCAAAATTTTCAAATCTTATTTTAATAAGATTTAAAGGAATTGAAGCTAATTATTTGTATGTTTATCAAAAACATTTCATTTAAAAAATTAGTCATATAATTGTTTTTCACATTTCATAATGATATGAAACCTAGTGATACAAAAAGGCAAGTGACAATCCAAAAAAATAAAATGATATAGAGACATGATTAAATGAATGTTCCAATGATGAATAATTGGAACTAGTATAGTATATGGGGGGATTTCTTGGAATCCTTCGTATGTTCATCCATGGACCATTCCAAAGACAATTTCAAAAATAATTATCTCACTTTCAAGCAATCTCATTTTCAAGCCTAACTACTTCAAAATTTTCTTTAATAACTATTTCCCACCTTTCTTAACAAATACCTCCATTTTATAACTATCTCCCCTTTTTTTTTCCCTTTATACAATAGCAACATGAATATAAAAAAGCAAATTAACATGTATCTTTTCATGTGCATGAAATGTATATTAATTTAAATAAAATTTGACATTTACATAAATAATGATGAATTATTGAAAACCATATGAAGACATAAGAAAAAATAAAATAAAAAATGAAAATAGTTGATCATCACTCAATAGTAGTAATGTGTAGCAATGTGGAGCTCAAATGATATAAAGGTATGACTAAATCAGTTACCCAACACTCATATTTTGGAGAAGAAACTCGACAAGTAGATGGGTAGAGTTCAAAACAACCCATCAAATTTGGAGAAGAAACTCAACAAGTAGATGGGTAGACTTCAAAACAACCCATCAAATTTGGAGAAGAAACTTGACAAGTAGATGGGTAGACTTCAAAACAACCCATCAAATTTGGAGAAGAAACTGGACAAGTAGATGGGTAGACTTCAAAACAACCCATCAAATTTGGAGAAGAAACTGGACAAGTAGATGGGTAGACTTCAAAACAACCCATCAAATTTGGAGAAGAAACTCGACAAGTAGATGGGTAGACTTCAAAACAACCCATCAAATTGGATGGGTGCAACCCAAAATCAACACATGCATGTCCAATAGCTTGGAGCAATTAAAAAAAAAAGGAGTAAAAAAAACAAAAAAAGATCATAACTTAGTCATAGATATAGAGGAGAAAAGAAATGGGGAAAAAGTTAGGAACAAAAGGGAAAGAAGGAAAGGGGACACACACAAGAGAAAGAGAAAGAAAAGAGAAGAGAAGAGAAAGAAGAGGAGAGAGACAAAAGAGAGACTAGAGAGAAGAAAGAGATTGAGGGTTTTTTTTTGGGTTTGGGGGAAGAGAAGAGAAGAAAGCAGACCATGGGGTTTTTGTGATTGTTGTTGTTGCAACAAAATCTAGAGCTTTTTTTCCTTCACTCATGGAAGCCACACTTGGGTTGTTGTTGTTGTAATAGTGACATCATTTTTGTTTTCCTGTTCTTGCAGCAAAGCTCACACTTTTTTGCAAGATCACACTTTTGGCAAGCTTTGTTTTTTTCTTGTTTGCAGATCTAGCCACCAGATCTAGCCACTGGCACACTGAGTAGATCAGGAAGCTTTTTTGGTAAGTAGACTTAAGGTAGCAATAAGGGGTGGGGGGGGATCCATCCAAGTTTTCATCTTTTGTGGGAATCCTCTTAAGAAGGAGACAACAACTAAAGGTTTTGGTGTTTTAGAAAAGGAGAGAAATTTTTGGAGTTTTGAAGCTCATTTGAAGAGCTCCCCTAAGAAGAGCAAAGGTTTTTTGCTTGTTTCTGTTTTGTTTTTTGATGAAGGGTAGGAGTTAGGGGTGGTAGTGGTGGTGGTGGTGGTTGTGGTCCATGGTAGTAGTGACAAGAGGCTTGGTAGCTTGAGCAACTTGGAGAGTTGCTGCATTGGTTGGGGGGGTGGGGGGAGTAGGAGATGGCACCCTCTATTATTGGGAAGGCGGATCGGAACCCGACAAGCAAAGCAGACAGGAAAGCAGCTCTGGATGTTGGAGCATGGCTTTTCAATGTCACTACCTCTGTGGGGATCATCATGGTTAACAAGCAGCTGATGGCAGTCTATGGCTTCAGCTTTGGTATGTATCCCTCCTCCTCTCCTTTCTCCTTCTCCTACTCTTCTCCTCTGGTTGTTCACATCAACCCTAGCTTCACAACAACCCTTGGTGTTCCTTATTTTCTCTGAAAATCCAAGCTTCAATCTTACATCCTGATCTCAAGATTCTTGTCACAACTTGAGGGAAGACACAGTTGCAACATTGTAGTTTTGTTTTCTCTGTCACCCTCTGTCTCTGTCTCTCTGTGACTGTCTGTCTCTGTCTCTGTCTCCATCTCTCTTGGGTAGAACTCACTGTGTCATGGTGTCCTTCTTTGTGTTGTTTTACCTTCAAATGGTTGTTTTTTGTGAAGAGATTTCTCTGCGATTTCATGGATAAAATGTTTGTTGATCCTGTTCCATCATGAAGATGTCACAAAGACAAAAGAGCCTGTAGCAATCTTGAGTGGAGAAAATGATTTCCAATTGATGTGGGGTGTGTATATATAATGAGGGTTTGTAATGGATTGCAGCCACAACATTGACGGGCCTGCATTTTTCAATGACAACACTCATGACACTCGTGCTGCGGTGTATGGGCTACATTCAGCCCTCACATCTGCCGGTCATTGACCTTATTAAGTTCGCTCTATGTGCAAATTTCTCCATTGTCGGCATGAATGTCAGCCTGATGTGGAATTCTGTTGGCTTCTATCAGGTAATAACTTACCCCACTTGAATCTTACTTGGACCTGTGTTCACCAGTTTTTAGGGTTTTGTATGCTTAAGTGAATCCTGCATGCGCATTGTGCTATTACCTCAGAAGAATGGTCAGATGCAAAACACAACAAAATCATGTGTTTTCCTTAAACCTAAACTTTCATTCTTTAATTCTTTAGTACCAAGACCCATCACCAGCATTTTCTTTCACATCCTGGCAACAAAAGAATAGACAGTGTGACTCATACAAAGGATTTCTTTTTGAAAAAATGGTCCAAAGTCACCAGAATTGAAGGAATTGTCTTTTGGATATCGCCAGATTTAGGCAATAGGTGCCAGCATGTTGCCAAATTGTAGCAGGATTCCTAACTTTTTCTGCTTTCCTCTCTGACCTGTAGCCAAATTTAGTGAAGTCTTCTTGTGGATGATTGCCAGACCATCCACCTCACAAACCCGGCAAAAGAAAAAGCCTTGCCCATGGAATGTATTAAATAACTATTTAATTAATGAATTATTGTTGCCCCAAATGTCTTGATATGTTGTGCATGGGAATTGATCTGAAACTATTTTTTGTTAAATTGAGTTTGTGTTGGAATTGGTGCAGATTGCAAAGCTGAGCATGATACCTGTGTCGTGCTTGTTTGAGGTGGTGTTTGATAAAATTGGGTACTCAAGAGACACAAAGCTGAGTATCATGGTGGTACTGGCAGGTGTTGCAATCTGCACTGTTAGTGATGTGAGTGTCAACACAAAGGGCTTCATTGCAGCAGTTGTAGCTGTCTGGAGTACTGCAATGCAGCAATATGTATGGGGACTTAACCCTACTGATCTCATCTGCATAACATACTTGCATGAAACAGTACAGAGTCTTCTTCATATTGGGCCGACTGTAGGATATTATTGCTTTGTTCTTTTCTTTCTCATGGTTTTCATAATTACTTAACGAACTTGGTTGCCTGACAAGAGTTTTCGGGTTGGTGGAATGTGGGTGTAGTATGTTCACAATCTACAAAAGAAGTACTCGTTGAGCTCATTTGACCTTCTTGGGCACACTGCTCCTGTACAAGCTGCATCACTCATTGTGCTTGGGCCTTTGATCGACTATTGGTTGTCGGGTCTGAGAGTTGACCTTTTCGACTATAGCCTTCCTTCAGTAGTAAGCTGCTGTCATCTCTTCAGCCACTTGAGTATACTCCTATTGTCTTATGCTATGTGATTGATGCTTTTCTTTCCAGGGGTTCATCACTTCTAGATTGCTTAGAAATGATGGTCAAGTCTGCAGTGGTTTTGCTCATGGCCTGAGGTAGTGTGCAATGTCTGTTGAATTCCATATTAGATACGATTCCTGGTTATGAAAATAGTACTTTGCTGAAGCTAGAGTTTGTTGTAAGCTGGCACAGTATCTGTCCTTGAGGAAAAAGACAGTTGTTTGGTAGAGCTCAAAACTGTAGAGCTGGTGGTATGTATGTAAGGGATGGATTGAACTTCTGTTGCTATACTGAGAGGGGCTTGTGTCATGTCTGTGGCCAAAATGTGCAGTTCTTCATTGTTTTGTCCTGCATAATTGCAGTGGGTACAAACTTGAGCCAGTTCATTTGTATTGGGCGATTCAGTGCTGTCTCATTCCAGGTGCTCGGGCACATGAAGACAGTACTGGTGCTCATTATGGGTTTCTTCCTATTCGGCAAACAGGGACTGAACATCCAGGTTGTTCTTGGAATGCTTTTGGCGATTTGTGGCATGATTTGGTATGGAAATGCATCATCAAAGCCTGGTGGCAAAGAAAAGCATGCCTATTCTCTCGTTAGTGACCGGGTTTCCAAGGCTGGAGCTGCTGATGAAGAACTTGGTATAAAAAGCTGAGCAACACAACCCTGTGAACCTCAAGCCACCAGATGACACCAGGTGACACTTTCAAGATGTGTTCATCATGGTAGCCTAGTATCTAACAAAGCCTGTATGTGGCTTTTATTCTTTTAGCTCAAGGATGGCCCAGTCAATCTGTCAGTCTGTCATCTGGAGGGAGGAAAGGCTACCCATCTGTTTAAAGAGCTACGTAGAAGTTGTAAACAATTTGTTATTGAAGTTTCTCTAATTCTCAGCACAGTGCTTTGCTGCTGCAAAAGTTTTGTCATAGTTTTTTGTTCATCCTACTACTACTCCAATTTCTGTGACTCCTTGCATTCCAGGCTTTTTTTCCATTTCCCATTCTGAGAATTGCCCTGGTTTTCAGAATTTTAAAAAAACATTTGGTTAGGCGGTTTTCAGGGTTGGTGGGTCTCATGGAATTTCAAACTGCTGGTTTTCAAGGGTGGTTCTCACAAGTTGGTTCTCATAAATCAAGGTTTTTTGGTTGATATATATATATATATATAAATTTATCTAAATTGTAATCGACATTTCTTAAGTCTAGTCAAAATTTCAACAAGAGAAAAATGTTTTCAGTTTCAATTTGGGAATTTACAATTCTTAAGATTTGTTTTGCAAGGAAGCCAACTTCAAGGAATCTAGACTCAAGTCTCTCCCACCATTGGAGAGGGTTTTTTATATTTTTCACATCCACATGAAATCATGAAATCTGGCAACTCTCTTGTTACAATTTCCTTTGTAGTTTTAGCATTGTTGCTAGTCAACTAGAAAATGGTTAGTCCATGGTCCCGATCAACATCTTGATATGCAAAACCAGAAGCAACATTTCCAACAAGATGTAAATGATTGTATGACTTGACCAACATGAGATACAACATTTTCCTATCATACTACTGCACAATAAACATTCTTTACTCTTCATCAACATGTGAAAAAACAAGATGAATAATCTTGAATCTGGGGTCTAGCATCAAAGCATGCATGTTATGTGATTTCTTCTCTTCATATGTCTTCAAGAATGAAAGGAAAGAATCTAAAACCTAAACACTTCTAATTTAATGTTAGAGGCAAAAGTTGCCAACTCTAAAAAGAATTTAGTGTCATCATCCATGAAGGACTCAAAAAAAGGTTTCAAATGCATTCCATCCTTGACTTTAGAACTCATGGTGATGGCAAAATTTAGGGCATCTGATAATAACTAATGTCTAGTAAATTGGCTCAAAACGCAAGCAAAGACAACAAGGCTCAAACAATCAACTATTGTTTGACAAATGAACCATGTAATAGGAGGAGGAACACAACCAAACATTTGAACATTAGTTTGCATGTTGTAACACAAGATAATAGCTCAACAAATAAGAAGCACTTCTTGGACTTACAAGCTTGTAAAAAAATTCAAACACTCATAAAAAATTCTAGAAATATTATTTACTCAAAAATACGAAGTAATCAACATAAAAAAGTGAATAAAAAAACACTTACCTTGTCTTAACATGTGCATTTAGTTTCTTTGGTTGAATTATAAATTCAATACAAGTTTTCATCCACTCTTGTCTTCCCTTTCCAAATTTCTTTGGTCACATTATACACTTATGGATATTAGACTACATAGACTTGATTGAGACAAACTTAAGATTGTCACATTCCCTTTCTTCAACAATAACATAGTAATAGGTTTTGGAAAATGCATGACCAAAACAAGTGCCATTAAAACTCTCTTCCAACCCTAAAACTTCACAATTAACAACAAATTTAAGAGTTGTGATCATAGAGTTTAAGTTTGCCCCTTCATCTTTTACATAAACAATGATTTTTTTACTTAACCCATAAGAATCCAAAAGCTTTTTCAAATTTCTAACTAAGGCTTGACTTGTTGTTTTTGTTGTTTCAAAGAAACCAATTGTCACCTTCTTAAGTTGCCAATTTATAACTAGAAAGTTAATGACCAAGTCAAAAATGTCATAAGCGCCTTTTGAAAATCACAAATCAAAACTTATAATAACTGACATACATCAAAAAAGTTCTAGTAAAACATAAACATCTTTTGTTTTTGAACCAAGTCTAGCAAAATCTCATATGAAAAAGTTTTTCTAGAGAGAAAGACAATGCAAGGATTCAATTGTAAAGTAATCACTTCAACCACAAACTCTTTAAAAAATGTATAGGCAAATGCTTCTTAATAATCAACAAGTCTAGATCTTTTTTTAAAAAAATTATTGCACTTCATCCTTCTTGTAAGGAAATTTTGGAGAGAAAAATTCAGAAATTTCAAATGAAGGTACATTTTGCCTTTTTTTTAACTGGTTATCTTTCAAGTTGAGTTTTCATTTAATTATTCACTTCCTCATCAAGTTTTTTTGCAAGCAAACCATGTTTTACATACATATGTTTTTTCAAAGCTAATATCCCATTAGTATGATAATATGAAATTAGTCCTTTCCTTAATTTTATTCTTGGATTATATAACATAGGTGTTTTGTAACACAAATGACATCTCATGACTTGAGGAATTTTGCCATCCATTGGTTTATTATCATTCACCACATAAAAAGCCCAACAAATGGCATTTCCCCCTTTAGGTTTCTAGAAAAATCTTTGAGCATGAAATTTCTGTAAGTTTAAGATGAAACTTTCGTCATTATTTTCACAAGCCATGTTTGCTTCAGTTTCCAAGCTTAAATTCTCAATTGAAGTTTCTGTTATAGGTCTATCATCCATCAATTCTTCATTTTGAAAAGGTTCAATCTCAATTTCCTTTCTAGTATTTTCATTTGCACCTGATTGTTCCCTTAGAAATAATGTCAAAAACAATAGCAAGCAATGAAAAATTTCAATTCCCAAAAATTAGAATCTAAAAAACTACAAGCTATTTCCTTCAAATCAAAAGGATTCTATAACCTTTTTAGATATGTTTTTTATTTGTAGATTATAAAATTAAACAACAAAAAGGTAGAGGTAAAGAAGGAGGTCAAGGGTCAAGGGGAAAGAACATTTACAAAGATTACAATAATTCACTTATACGCTTAATGCAAAGAATAAAAACTAAATGGAAACTATGATTTCCCCTTCAAAGAAACACCTATCTCCTTCCAACAATGAAGGCTAACTTACAAATAAAATAAATGAAATGTTAAAAATAAGTTTAAATATATTAATAAAACAAACTTCGTCTATAAAACTACAAATCAAATACAAAGGAATGTTTAAAAGAATGAAATCAAATAGAAAAAAAGGAAATAACTTAATTGATTAATTTTATTTATAAATAAATATATTTAAAAAAATAGAACTTATAAGTTTTAAAGACAATTCCTTGTCTTTTTTCCCTTTCTTGCAAAATCAAAACAAAAATAAATTGTATTGTATTGTACAAAAAATTGAAAAACTAAAACAAAAAACAAAAAACAAAAAGCTTTAGAAATGATCAAATAAAAGGTGAATTTTTTTTTAAAAAAAAAAACTTACCTTGTTGTTTGTTGGTTTTTGCTTCTTACTTGTAGCTCCAAAAACTACCTGTAAAAGGTGAAGAGGGGGGAGGAAGTACAATATGGGGAAACACAAATAAGGAGTAGCAATGGGCAAACAAGAGTAGTGACAACAAGGGGGCTAGAGGTACCTTAAAAAAATGAAGAGTAGTAACGAGAACAACAATGGGTGGGGAGCAACAACATGTGAAAAACAACAACAAGCGAGGAACGACAACGGGGAACAATGACATGCAAGGAACAACAACAAGCAGGGAGCAGCAACAAGTGAGGAATAACAACAGGCAGGGTGTAGTGACAAGCGAAAAGTGGCCATGTGTAGGTGGGAATAACCACGACAAACACAAGCAAGAACATCCATGCACAAGCAAGGGCAAGAACAACATGTAAACGAGAGCTAGAGCAACGATGTGCAAGTGAGAGCAAAACAATGACACACAAGCGAGAGTAAAAACAGTTGTGTGCAAGAAGGAGCAATTATGTGCAAGTGTGAACAAAAACACACAAACGAGAACAACAATACAAGAAAGAACAAACGCAAAAGAAAAGAAAAAACACGTGCACACACACACACACACACAACTTACAAATTACAAACCTTGCAAAACAAAACAAAAAACCAAAACTAGAACTAAAAATAACACAAAACATAAAAAATTTAAAAAAAGATTTAAAAACAAAGAATAAAATAAAGTAATTTGTAAGTGTAATAGTGAGTAGGAGCAAAGTGGACCAAAGAAACCACTTGGAACCTTTTTATAAGTAAACTTAAACCCTAACCCTGAATGTGTGGCCGCCTCTTACTTCTTACTTACTATTTTATTAGAATTTTTTTACTATTGTTCTTATTTTTTACTTACTATTTATTATTTATTATTTATAAAAAAAATTACCATGAAAACTAGACCTTTCTCCAAATGTGAAAACCTTTCCAATTTTCAAATTTGATACCTAGTGAAAATTGCCAAGTAGATTTGCATGGCAATTCTCAGTAGTTGATTTTCATTGAGAATCAAATTGTAAATTGATGTTAGTTTTCAACCAACAAGTGAGAACCACCCAACACTGGTTATGTTTCATTATGCACCTAATGAGTAATTATCATTTGTTGTAAGAAGTCCAAAAGAATGTGAACCTTAGGTGTTGTAGCAACTTATTTACCTAAGTCAAGCCAACTACCTTTTCTTAATAGACAAATATTGTAATACCTTGTCAAGTTTTGCATCTTGCTACTGAATAATTATTTTATTTTGAAAAATTGATTTTGACACACTTTTTGTTTTGGAAGTTTTGGTAAAAAAAATATTAATTAAAGAATTCAACGATGGTCTTGAAATTGCTTAAAAGACATGCAATGATATTTATACGAAAACCTTAAAACTATCTTGTAACAACTTCTTGAATCCTATGAAAATTTGGCATCGATAAATAATAATTAAAAAAAATAGGATTGGGCAAGTTCCATGACTGAGTGTCGCCTAACCTTGGCTGCATGAAAGTAGTCCTTCATTTCCACAAGCTAAACATCTACAACCTTCCAATCTCGGATCCCGTCAAAATTCCCAAGCTTAGCGGGCTTGAATCCTACACTTTTTGATGATCCCCCTTTGAGAGTTGTAACTAATTTAGTGAAATTAGGCCTATTCATCGTGAGTAAAACTTCTAATTGTTTTGGGGTGAAAAGGATTGTGGTTGGTTGCTCCTCTTCATTTTCATGGTCATCGTAGACGTCACGGTCTTTTTCATTTTTGGAATCTTCTTGTTCCTCCTCCCTAATGCCTTCGGACCGGACATCTAAGTCTTGGGTGGGTTCTTCCACCATGGTCTTTTATACTAGCTTATGGGTCCTCTTTGGTCCTCTTTGGTGCCATCGGAACTCTCCAATAAGTGGATCGAACTCTACCAGGGCTCTACCATGTGACACACTCCCAACCTTTTCAAGAGACTCAAATGTGGGTCTAAGATGAAAATAACAAAAGAGTAGGAAGTTGGGGCGTGCTCCCTGATTCGCAGCACTTTGGGGGTAGAGGGGCATGCTAGAGCTCTGGGATGGGAGTAGAAAGATTGACAAGCATTTCAATCACTCACACGGACCTGCACAAACCAAGCAACAAGTTGGTTAGTGCATAGTTGGAGCACTTTTGGTGTTAAGACGACCCATGGGCAAATTTGAACTCACAAGACTCACCATGGCCTGAACTTGGGGGAAGCCACCACCTTCCCCCTTATAGTATATTCTTTGCCTCTCCACGAGGCCCACATCCAAATGACATTTTGTCTCGGGACTCCCAAATGAGAGTCTCGAAAATTTCAAAGTTGGGACTTTCGCTATTTAGGGGCCTCATAACTTTGTGTGTAGAATTCTGATTAAGATGAAATTTGAAGCAAAGTTGTAGCCTTCATCGAGAGCTTTCCAACGATATGTCACACATCACTTGCACGCAAGGAAATCAAATTAATTCCCGGCCTTTTTTTTGGTCATAACTTATGTTTCAAATGTCCAAATGGGTCATGTGAGCCCATTTTAGACATCTATGTTTTAATAGCTTTCCAATGATATAAAAGATTTCTTCAAGCCAATGGGTTTTGACCCCTATAATCGCCTTTGAAAATGGGAGTTCACTTGGGAGTGTGAAGGTTCATTCATTCACAAATTTTTGCACTCTCAAAAACATGAGATGTGACCCCTAGGTTTCCTTCTTGACCTGCAACCTTGCAAGCCCTTGCCTTGGTCACAAGCCCAAGACTAGGGTTGTGATAGGTTATGTTTCGTTATGTACCTAGTGAATAATTATCATTTGTTGTAGGAAGTGGAAAGGAATGTGAACCTTAAGTGCTGCAACAACTTATTTACCTAGGTCAAACCAATTACCTTTTCTTAATAGACAAATATTGTAATACCTTATCAAGTTCTGCATCTTGCTATTGAATAATTATTTGATTTTGACACAATTTTTGTTTTGAAAGTTTTGGTAAATAAAATGTTAATTAAAAAAATCAATAATGGTTTTGAAATTGCTTAAAAGACATGTAATGATATACATACAAAAAAACCTAAAACTATCTTGTAACTACTTCTTGAATCCTATGAAATTTTGACATCAATAAATAGTAATTAAAAAAAAATTCAGCATTTAAATTTTTTTTTTTTTTCTAAACCTGAAAAGGTATTATAGTACTTTCTTGACTTTCCTAAATTTGTTTGTTGCCTAACTTTTTCCTTCCATTTTCATCCATATTTCAACTTTCCAAAAATTATAACACATTCAAAAAAAGTTCACGGTTGAAGAAGTTTCCATAAGGGAAGAAAAGAGAAATGAATAAGTGACAAAATGCTTTCTTGTTATCATAATTGAACCCAATTCTTTTCACTCCAAAAATTCAAAATGCACCACATATCCAATGCTTTGCTTCCAAGACAAAAATAAAATAAAATCTAGTGCAACTCATACAAAGGGATTTTTGTGAAAAAATTGCCGAAGTTGCTAGATTTCAAGGAATTGTTTTCTTCCTGAGATCACCATCTTTAAACAATAGGTTCCAGCAAGTCACAAAATTTCGAGGATTCTACTGCCATTCATAAGTTTTTCTACATCAACAAAATTGAAATTGAAAATTGAAAAAAAAATTTAATATGAAAAAAAAAAAAACAAAAAAAACCCACATATCCTTCATTGAAAGGCATTTTAATTTCCTGCAAAATTTTAAATTCTTATCACATAAAATAATAATAAAATCATGTGTGTTAATGAAAGGCTTTCATGAGGGGCGAAAACTTTTCATGTGGGGCACCTTGTCCTTTAACTAGTTGTACCTGTTTGGTGCTTGCCCAGCGGGCAGCAGTCGTGTTAGGCATGTACCCGGATTAATGTGGGGTGGGCAGGAGTTGTGTTAGGCATCTACCCGATTTAATGGCGGGTGGGTAGCAGTCGTGTTGGGCATCTACCCGATTTAATGTCGGGTAGGCAGCAGTTAAGTTAGGGGTTTACCCGATTTAATGGCAGGTGACCCGATCTAGGGTTTGGCGCTCATCTTCTTCATCTTCCCCCTAGATGCGCTTTGTTGTTGTCTTCGCAAGGCTGTAGATCCATTTCTGCTTCGCTCCCGTTGGTGGCTGATTCGTTGGAACTTCTGGCAAGTTATGTTGCGTATTGGTTTGAGGTATCTTAGTGTTTTTTCTTTTTCTTTTTTTGAGTCATTGTCAATTTGTGCTTTGCAAGAAGAATTTTGAAGCAAACCAGCGAGCGAAGAGAGAGAGAGAGAGAGAGAGAGAGAGAGAGAGAGATAAGAGATTTTTGTAAATCTTGGTTGCGTACATTGCACTCAGATGGCTTGCAAGAGATAGCTCACGGTTTCATGTCGGTACAGGAACGAGAATGGATACGTGATGTTTTTTTTAATGAAGGAATTGGAAGGTCTGTAGACAAGAGTCTGTATTCGAGCCATTAGGGTTTCGTCTGTGTATGTCCTTCGCTGTGAGGATTTTTTCTGCGCAGGGTGTTCCTGCAGTTTTTTGAGGGAAGTAAGAACTAGGATTTGGAAAACTGAAGAAGTGCATACAGAGACTTCCAGATTGTGTAGATTTTGGCGACATAGGATTTCAGATGAAGTGAATGAGGGTGTTGAGCATGGGGGAAAAATCTTGTCTTTGTTTTGCTGGAACTGACAGAAGGGGTTATATTTCAAAGTGTTATTGTGGGATCTTTTCACTGCAATCTCATAATAGAGATGTATTGACATCATGGCTAAGAGTAACAAGTGTGTTTTGCAATTAGGGCAAGGTGATTTGAGGACTTGAAGAAGACAGCAATCATGATTTCTGCAAGATGGAACTTGGCAGTTGGTCCTGTGCTAATGCTGGGAGGTGCTTTTGTGACAGTGGTTGGTTTGACACTATTATGGGAAGTATGTCTTCTCCTCTTTTTCCCTCCTGAATTCTTCCTCTGGCTTGTAATGGTGAATGTAAGGTCTACAAGATGAGCAAAATGTGATGGTCACAGCTGATATTACTGTTGGTCATCATCCAATGTGTTTACTCTTACAGAGTGTCACCTCATGTGTAGCTGTAACAACAACATTTTTCCACCTTCTAAACCTTGTCCTGATCTTGGTGATCGCTTCTCCAGCAGCTACCACATCTTAATGAATGTTTCGTCTTGCGGAGTTCATCATCAGCAGAAAAGTGAAGGAACTCAGAGTCATGTGAAGCAGAAACAGGCAGAAGTCATTGGGCTTTGGTGCTTGATCTTTTGGTCTAAATCAAGTATTAGCAATTGCAGTCTTTTGACTAAGTGTTCACCTAAAGTATTGAGCTGAGTTCACCACCTCAGGTGTCTTTTTTCATTTGACGATGTGCAGAAAAATTCCTCCAAGCCGCAAAAGGAAGCACCACAGCAGAGGAAATAATGAATAAGACAGGCTTAAGATGTGTTTTGGCATCTGCTGAATGTGGCGAAAAGGGTTAGTAAATTATGTTTTCAGTTTTGTTTGAACACCACAGTGTGCATGCCAATTCAACCATGTCCTGTAACAAGTGTCAATTGTTGTCTTTTACAATGTATTTGATTGTCCTTGAGGTTCTGTCTTATGATATCTTGGCTTCCCATATACAGTGTAATTGATGCAAGAAACCAATATGTATGTGATTTTCTGTGTGAATATATGAAACAGAGGCTAAGATATGGCCTTGAAGAAATCCTGATCTTTGGAAGAGGCACACATGGTGTGTTGAGGAGATGTCAGTCTTGTGAGTGATATTGAACACTTTCTCTTACTTATCATAGTCAACATCATAACTGTGTCGTCCCATTGCTTCTAGAACTGTGACAACTCCAGCACACAAATTTCTATGATTGTATGCTCTAAGTTTTGAATGGCTGATGATACTGTTCTCTACACTGTGTAAGGAGAGATCAGCTCTAATTGATATGCTTTATGTAATAGTAAAATAGTAAAGCACACTGATGGTATTTTCTACTGTAGTTGCAGGTCACCTTGAATGGGTGAACTTGCCTTGCACAAGGTGGCCCCCATATGGAGGCACCTGATTATGCACGGACGGGGCTGCCTCATTCTTTACCCATGGTAGTGCAATAACAGTAGGGCATTACAACCTGGATCTTGGGCTCTGCCCTCAGTTCACTGGGTGTAATGTCCTGGTGTAATGTCAGGGCATTACCCTACACAATGGTGGTGTAACAAGGATCACACCTTACAGATCAGGCTCATGCATATGAGGAGCATTATGATTTGTAAGCTATTTAGTAGTTTCAATTTGTATCCAAATCTTCGTACCGTACCCAACACTGAGGCATCTACTAGATTGTCATAGGAGCTTGCAGATTTAGTAAGGTCCACATACCCAGGATGTGGCATAGGTACTTATAAGATCCCTATGCTAACTTTGTGTTGTGGGACCTTCAGATCTCAAAATCAGGTGCTTGCAATGTTGAAAGTTTTAAAAATTTGGTTGACATTATTATTGATTGCTTGCCCTAAAGCTTTGGTGGTGCAGTGTGCCTAAGTAGTACAAAATTAATTGGCATTTTTTTGCCCAATTCAATTGTAAGAGTTTTAGGAATTTTTTTATGTTTACTACTGAATTGAAAAAACAATAATAATAATAATAATAATAATAATAATATCATCATGAATATGTTGGAATGGTAAAGGTACTATGATAATGATTATTTAAAGTTCAATCATGTTGTTGATTATGTGATTGTTGAGGGTGAAACTTCAAACACCCCAATTTGGTTTTGTTGCTTATCTCATGATAACTTTGCCAATTATTATTCCCATGGTGAATCCATGCAAAAAGTATTACAATTTGACGTGTGTACACATCATTATCACTCTTATGAGAACTACATGGAAACACAACTTTCCTCCATAAAAAACAACCAAATCCTTCAAAACAATGTTCATCTCTCTTTCAAAACATTCACTGTTGCACAAAAGTTCTCTACGAAAACACCCAACTCCTTTTTCAAAGCATCATCTTTTTCCTTCAAGTCATTTGACATTAAGAAGTTGTGGGTTGAACATTCTGGGTGACGGAAGATTAAGGGTCAAAACCTAACCTTGCCTCCATTTATTACTAACATCACTTATACTCAAAGGTGAAAAAGTGTTGAATAAAAATATCTTTTAATCATCAATGATTCAAGATTATTTTCTCGAATAGAGTTTCAAATGAATCAATGATTCAATAATCAATCCACCAACCAAGTGGATATTTGAGATAATCGATTATTGTAAGTAGATAATCAAAAGATAATCAACTTTTGAACCCCCCCCTATTGTTGATTAGAAAACAAAATTGATCCTTCAAACTTTAGCCAAGCAAATCAAGGTTACAATTAGCCATGTCCAAAATCAATGACAAACATCAACTTGAATCTAATAGTCACATAGCTTTTGCTAGATGTGTACTTAAGAGGTTTCTTTTCACCATCCTACACATGAAGGCATACAAAATGGCTCTCTCCAAAGCTCTAGAAGTGCAATCAACAACTTTGTGTCTGAAGCTTAGCACCAAAGATAGAGAAATAAAGAACAACACCAAAACAAGGTGAAAGAAAAGGATGTGTTGAAACTACCTCTCTTACCAAAAGAGGAGAAAGCTCAACACAATTCTTGAAAATTTGCATTTTGGTACTTTGATGATAATGGCATTGTTCAATAAGGCTCAAGAAGGGACTATGTCATCCCTGTTGTAATATCATGATGGATAAATTACTTCATAGAGGAAAGAACATTACCAATTGATGCACCAATATCATAATCATTAGGGTGGAACCACCCATCACTACACACACACTTTCACCAAAAACTTTCCAATATTTTCCTAATTCATTAGTCAAATTGAGCAATTTTGGTGTCATTGCATGCACAGACTGGAGAGCTACAAAAGGAGGAACACAGAATACACAGGAAGAGGATGCATGTTAGTTTGCTTCAAAAATTTTGGAAAAAAAAAAGCTCTAGATCCCTCTCTAGTTACAGCCCCATATTAGAGGTGGATCAGTTTTAGCTAAAATACATCTGGAACAGATTGGTAGTTTTGTATGAGGTCAAGGAACAAGCTGCTGACTCCACTTCTTTTGACTGTAAACACTTCCAGGTTGTTCTCTCTAGTTCCAGCCCCATACAAGGTCCCACATGTATTTCAGCTAAAACTGATCCTCATCTAATGTCCTGTTGATTGTACTCCTCTCACTTGTGTTGCAACTTTAAGTAAAAATACGTAGGAAGAAAGTGACAAAGTCTTACAGCTTAGTGCTCAGTTAACCTTTCGGTTTTCCTTCCTCACTGAGCAGAGATGACTCTCACAAATAACTCTTTTCTTCTCCTAGAATTGCTCAAACATGATGCATAAATATAACAACAGAAACAAGTTAGTAGTGGCAGACTTTGGCCACAATCCACATGACCAGGACAAATTGTAATGCTGTAATGTTCAGAAGCAGAGAACCCATGTACACTGCAGATGATCAGCTAATGCATCCTTTGCAAAGGTAACTGACTCCAGCTTTCCATGGTCAATCAATCCCACTCAATATCCAGATTGCAGCAACATCTTCATATCATCATGTAGGGATCAATTTGGGGAGACCCAATATGAGTCCAGTAAAGCTCTAGTCATTTGTTTGCCCCCACCTGCAAACTGAACAAATTAGTGAAACTGCTCCATGATACTACCTGAGTTAAGTGATGAAGCCTAATGTCCTGAAGGTGCAAAGGTCTCCAAAGAAAAACACTAAACCCTAAAACCCTAAACTGAAAATTCTGATCTCTAAAAGACAGTAAAGGAATTCTAAAGCTTTTCAGTATGACAAAGATGTCATGACATGGATCAGTAGCTGTGATTCTCCACTATGTTTGAGAATGAGCAAGAACAGGTTCAGAATGTTGTTTTTTGGCGAAATTCGACATCATAATATCATGCACCGCCTTCTCTGCTGGTGTACTGATCACCATAACTTCCTCCTCACTTAGACCAACATAAGGCATGGATGCAGAAAGAGCATCGGCTTCATCAGACATTCCAGCTCGACGAAGACTTTTTGCCAACACCTTGAGTGTAACCCGTGTGGGCTTGACCTTTGCCTCTTTCATTTGATTGTAAACCTCTATTACCTTGTCAGTCTCCCCAGCCTTTGAAAGTACATGCATCATCACTGTATATGTAACCACATTGGGTTTGAGCCCAGAAGATGGCATCTTCTTGAACAGCTTCTTTGCATCATCCAATCTCCCAGCAGATGCAAGGCTGCGGATTAGCACAGTGTATGTTTGTAATGTGGGCATGCAGTCTGCCCGCTTCATTTCCTCATAAATTTCCATAGCCTCCTTATGCTTTAAGGCCCTTGATAGCACGTCAATCAGTAGTGTGTATGTGACTTCATTGGGTTCAAAGCCAAGCCTCTTCATTCGACTGAAGACCTGAAGTTCACCACAGTACAGGAACATGTCATTGAGATTACTAAATCAGGTTGGAGGATTTGGAGAATGTACTGCTCTCAAACTGACCAAGGTCTACCACTAATATCAGCCCAAGAGTAGTTGAGACTCTCTTTAAACCAATGGGTTCTTAGAGATCACAACAAAAGTCACATAGAGAATGCAGTGTCCAAACAACCCACCATGTGAAAGAAAAATATCCCAGGAATCTATGTTGATATTCTCTACCATATTGCCCTGAACTTTAAGAGAGCTTTATGAATAGAGCAAAGAACAGAGAGAAGAAATGAAACCTGCAAAGCAGCTTCTGTATGCTTGTTTTCAACCAAACACTTGATGAGGTTGTTAAATGTCTGTGTGGTTTTCTCTTGATCTCTCTCAATTTCTGTGAGTACTTTCTCAATCAGCTCATAATTCCCAGCCTCTGTTGCATGGCCAATGATGTCCATTATCTTTGTGTAAATGTATTGGGTTTGCACAAAACCATCTTGGGCCCTTGTCCACTCATAAAATCGCCATGCAACATAACCCTCCCTGGTCAGCAGCTTGAGCACATTCAATACATATGGTGGTCTTAGTCTTGGGCCCAACGATTCTAGAAGCTTCTCAGTGTCAGATCCCCAAGTCTTCAACATTTCTGCAAGCTTGCTTGGCTTTGGCAATTGGTCAAGAGTTGAGTTTGAAGATGTGCCATCATCTTTCTTTGGCTTTTGATTCCCAACTCGTCTACCACTTCCAGGAGACTTTGTCTGCACCACACCAGGTTGTAACTGAATTTGTTGCAGCAATCTGGCATCATCGGTAAGAATCTGTCGTGCTTCAATGTTTCTGCCACTAGCCTCCAAAGCTCTAGCCAGAACACTCCGTGTCTCGAAAGATGTATTTAGCCCACTCTCCCTCATTCGCTTATAAAATGACAATGCCTGCTCAACTCTGCCGGCTTTTGCATGAGCGCCAATGAGCAATGAGTATGTGATACGATTAGGTCGAACATTCACTTCCCCAAGTTTCTCAAAGATTTCAGCAGCTGCATCCAGTTTCCCAGCCTGTGTAAGGCTGTGAATCAGGACAGTGAAGGTGAAGACATTAGGGCGACAACCCACAGATTGCATTTCCTTGTAAACCTCCATAGCTTCCTGGTGACATCCCCCTTTTGCAAGTGCATCAATGCATGTTGTGAATGCCACCACATTTGGCCGGCAATTCTGGTCATGCATTTGCTTCCAAAACTGTCGAACTGCATCAAGGTTTTTTGCCTGTCGGTTCCAATGAATGAGTGCTGTGAATGTCACAACATTCAACTCACAACCCTCTTTTTTCATCTCCTCTAATACTGATTCAATCATCAGAAAATTTCTTGCCCTCCCTAGCTGATCAATAAGCGCAGTATATGTGTATGTATTGTGGTAGAAATCCTTCTGTATCTTTGCCCATTTGAAAAATTGCCACGCAGAGTCTTGCTTCATTTTCTGTTTCAAAATGCGGCATACCATGTATGGGTCCAGTTTCAGCTGCAAATCCTCCAACCTCTTTGGAGTATCAGGGCCCCAATTCTGAATCAACTCAACTACTTTCTCTTCAGTTTCCTCGTCAGCAGTCTGACCACCCTCATTCCCACTCAAAGACAGCTGTGCCACTGATGAAAACAACCTTGATCCACCATTGTGCAAAAGAGCATCTGCCTTAAAGCAATGCATGGCAATTGAACAATCATATTTGCATGAATGACCTGCAAAAGCTACTGAAAAGCTCCGTCTGCTTCTTGTCTCATCTGATTTCAAGAAACCAACTGATCCAGTTGCTGAACCCATTTCATTGGGCAGAACTGGGGGGTACAAGATACCAATGGTATGATCATTTGACCTTCTCACAGACGTATGAAAATTCAAGGCAGAACCCCGCCTATAAACCTCTAAACTATTTGATGGTTTGAGAAATGATCTATACAATCGCCACATACAAAAGGCTCGTCCTCTCTGACACATTGTTGTTAACACTAGAAATTATTCCCAAAAGAACAAACTGGTTCAGCTTTCAATGGTATAACATATTGGGTTCTCCTCAAGGACACCAAAACATCTTTGCAAAATAGCAATGCTGAAGTGCATGACTCTCAGCACAACTTGCATCCCCTAGATAAACAACCCAGCACTTGATAGTCCTCCACCTGTGACCCTGCAATACATGTACCAGTACAGAATAGGTCAATGACAGTGTTTGAGCTGACCATGTGGCAAACAAAGAGTTCATTTTGTAGGATCAAAACCAGCATATCCATTAACACACCACATAAATGCAATTGCACATTCTTCATTTCAAGCCAAATATCAAAAGTGACACCAAAGAAAGAACCCTTAAACCCATAACCAAGGAATCAGCAAATATCTTACAATGCATAACACATTGCAGAGCTCGTGAAAGAGCAGAATACATTATACCAGTTTTCAAAGTCCCTCATGACACAAGACACAATCCGAGCGAGATTCATATTGCATAAGAAAAGAAACCAAGGAATGAGGAGAGGGGAGGGGAAAAAGAAACACGAAGGAAATGGAGAATGAAAATCAGCAGATTTAAGACCAGGGTTTAGAGCACCATTCCCCCAAGTACTCAAGGTGTCTTCAATATGGCAATAGGTGTAACACAGTGTGTGTGTCTCAATAATAGCATCATCAAAACTCTTCTTGTCTCTCTCATGCATTTGCTATTTATGCATGTCATCCACAGTCACTAGCAAATATCGTCTTGCAAAAAAAAAAAAAAAAAAAAAAAAACATTTTAAAAAAAGAGTTTTTACCCATAAAAAAAAACTTTTAAAAAGAATTTAAAAATAAAAAAAAAAAAAAAGAACAA
>Ga0116231_10006393_pt1 | contig 22497 bp, 12 predicted proteins | sample S1TSphgellanicum_2_FD_89695 | JGI IMG/M metagenome (GOLD analysis project Ga0116231, IMG submission 89695) | Host-associated microbial communities from peat moss isolated from Minnesota, USA - S1T2_Fd - Sphagnum magellanicum MG | ecosystem: Host-associated > Plants > Peat moss > Unclassified...
CTATATTGATGTTCCAGCCCATGTATTCACTATATGTGTTAAGTATTTTCCACATCAACATTAGTCTTCAAGGCCTAGTCTTTATTAGATGTCCAACAGAAGGTTGTAAGTTACATGAGAAACTATATATGCATCCAAGTTTCAATTATGCAATTTTGTTACTTTCTTGAAAGGAATATCTAATGCATTGAAAACTCATATTCCATTGCCAGTCCCAATTTAAAGCATTCAAAATTTCTAGAATGTCCCACATGACCATTTCCTAGTTTGCTTGTTATGATATATTCCATCAAGTTCTGAAATTCATGGCATACATGACAAATATTTTTGCAATGAACTTGCTAAGTTCAAATACGATTATGGATGAATTGAACAAAATTGCCACTCCAAAAATCGCACGGTTCAAGATGCCAATGGTGGCACACACATCTCAATAGCTCAAAAGAATCTAGATAACCAACCACATATATGGTTCACTTTTGTATAATTTCAATCATGCTACAAATCAATCGGACATGTCATGTCTCAATTTCACCCCACGTACAATGTCATGCGTTCATGAATTTAAAAAGAAGTGCATGGTTGGGTAATGTTTGGAACTTATGAAAAAAAGTGTTTTCAAGTAGGAGATGTGATCTCTTTGGGACATTTCTATGCAATTGACATTGGCCAAAGCCAACATGAATAGGGAAGCATGCTAAAGTACTATTGGGCTGTAGGGGCTGGAGAGGGTCCCTATTGTGAAAGGTTTAACCTATTGTGAAATAAATCCCTTGAAGTCAAGCTTGCTCCACATACCATAAGGTTAAAGTTTATTTGTGAGCTTCCAAAGATAGGCTTCATTGTGTTAATATTTCTATTGAAGATAAATTACTTGATATGTGAATAATGGGAAAAATATTTGTAAACTTCAATGCTAGTTTATTTCCAAATCTTGATCCACTAGAAAAAGTGTTGTTAGTTGTTAGCCACTTCAATGGGTTGGGTTGGGTTGGAAGCTTCTTCAAACTGAAACACTGCCATGATGAAAGCATTTGTAAATTTTCATGGAGATTTAACCTCTTTCAGTTCACACATGTACCTTAGTTGAAATATGTACGCTTGGGGTACCATATTCATCCACTCCTCAATTGATGACTTCAACTTTGCCTTAAAAGCAATGTCCCAAAAGTTTGAAAATAGGTAACCTAGGCACAATGACATCCCATTCCGAAGGAAGTCTCAAGTTGTACTTACATGCATTTTTACTCTCCCCATAAATACCATCATACCCATATATGTACACCCACTCTCCATTATGTACAAGCTAAGTCACCACCAAGCCTTCTTGGTACTCCATGATACAAGTGGGTATCATAAAGAAATACAAATTTGCAAGTTTTGCCTCACATTGAAGGTACTTTGCAAAATAGGTTGTCAAACATGGATGAAATAGTTGAAAAAAAAAGTACCATTTTTTTTCTTCCCTCCTTCAAGAAAAAAGGATTTCTGACAAATTTTTGAATTGCAAGAATATATACACTGGAAAAGGATCTGCTACTTTCAAACTTGAGGGACTTCAAGAGTTGTATAATTTATGCATCTCACTTTCCTCACTTCCAACCAACAGATTTCAACCTGTAGAAATCAGCAGACTACACTGCAAAGCCACATTGGGGGAGTGCTAAGGCCACTTATGATACCCAGGGGGCCTCAAGCCAATTACCCAACACAAACAGCATCCTTTACATCCATAACTTGCTCAGCAGGTGGATGCCCATCTCTTTTCATCCACACACACAATAAGATACAAGCAGGTTAATAGTTGGGTATGAAATTATCTATATACCTAGGTGATACTCATATCGGGGTGGGTATGTCATTAAGGTTTAGAGCTCTCATATGATACTAGCCTAATTATTGGGTTTTGTGATACTGTGGGCAATACCAGTATTCATGCTTCAAAGGGGTCAATGGAGCTAGGTATCAATATTAGGGTTCAAGACATTAGTCCTATTGTTTGGGGATGGTGATGGAGAGCTAGGTATGAATATGAAGTTAAGTTTTCGTGATTTCGTCTTGTGCTTTGTGGCTCTTTCAATAATCAAAAGTTCTAGGGGTGATCTTCTTTGACTTGCATATTTCTAATTTTGTTGAAGGCAATAAGTAATTATGTGCTTTGTTGTCTATTTTATAATGGTCTCCTTCAAGTTCATTTTCTCTAATTTATAATGGCTTTATTCAAAATGCATTGTGTGCAAAATGTGCAACATGCATAGCAAAGGATGGCAATGTCTTTATTCATAATTCATTGTATCATGTGCAATACTCAGGATGCTTGTGTCCTAGCTTGAACCTCATTTTTGTTTTGAAACTCAATAGAAAGCAAATATGGCTTGTGTATTTCTTTCTTTCATAATTTAATAGTTGGTGTTAGTGTTTTGGTTCCCCATCACAACTCTAGCAGTAGGAGTGATAATTTTTAATGAGTACAACTAACTTATATTTTTTTCTTGCAAGTTTTTTTCCTATGAAAGAAGGAATCTCCTTTTCAAACTTTGATACTTGTGTTCGGGATGAAGTAGGCAACACAAGGCTATTGAACCATTGGGAGAACTACAAGAACTTAAAATGACCATGGGTGCAACATTTACATTGTTACAAGCTATCGAAGGCCCTACTCAAAGCTTGGATGAGATATAAGTAGTTGAAGAACTTGTAACCTAGAAGGTATGTTGTGCTTTCCTCACAAAGAATTAGCACTTTTGGTTGCCACACCATTGCTCAAGTATAGTGTGGGTTTTTCTTTCTTCATGACCAAAACTATGAAGTTGATGTACAAGTTGTGCAAGTGATGAGGTGCATCATTTGCCACAATACCTACTCTCCTATATCTAGGATTTCACAAAACACCTAAACCAATACAACCCTAGCCATGAAAGTATTTCCATGAAAAAACATTTGTTGAACAAACATCCAAAGGATTTTGTCAAGTATAAGGCTTAATCCAAACCTATTAAAGGTGGTGTGGAAGGTGGTAAAAAGAAAACAAAAATGTGGAATGTCATGCATCCATTGGCAATTACAAAATATTTGAGTGGTCATCAAGGTTATAGAAAAGGAGACCCTCTTCAATTGAAGTTCATTGACAACCTTGTCTTTTATAATATTACAAAAGGATATGAAGTATTCTTCTTCATCAAGTTGCCATGACTTCATCAATTTGTGATGCATCGAAACCCAAAAATCCAATTCCCCACTCGCAAGCAACCCATGAATGAGAACATCTTGCATTGCCTTGTGAAGACCATAGAAACTTATGTTTAACTTGTCCTAAGTATTGTCATCATTACATTTGACCTTTGGATGTCTAGGTTAGATTTTACACATTTGCTTTGGTTATAAATTTTTTTGATGAAGGTTGGATGTCAATGTTAAATGAAGAAATAAGAAGTAGGTACTTAGGTAAATAAGTAAATTGGTTTGTAGGTAGGTAGGTAAGTAACAAAAGGCAGGTAGTTAGGTAGGTAGGCTTGTACAATGGTACATGGGAAGGAGGTAGGTAGTTCAATAAGTAAATTGGTAGGTAGGTAGGTGGGTAAATAACAAAAAACAAGTAGTTAGGTAAGTAGGCTTGTACAATGGTACGTGGGAAGGAGGTAGGTAGTTCAATAATAAATTGGTAGGTAGTGCAATAGATCATAGGAGGTAGGTAGTTAAGTAGATCATAGGAGGTAGGTAGGTTGGTCATAGGAGGTAGGATTAGGAGGTAGGTAGGTAAGTAGGTTTGTAGGACGGTAGGTGGAAAAATTAAAATAGATAGTTAAGTAGGTAAATAAGTTGGTATATAAGTGGGCCTAGGCTATTGCCTACCCTCATTTGTAGTTATATTTGCTTATTAGGTAGCATAAAATGTCCCATTTGATTAAAACACCATTGTCCATCTTGATTAAAGATGTCATTTTGCTTTGTTCAACTTGATTAAAAACCATTGGCCATTTTCAACAAGGTGGTCATTTTTTTGTATAATTTGATTAGATATTCAATTTGACAAATAGTCAAATAGGTCTTTAATCAAGTTCACCAATCAAAAAATACACATGTCATTCAAGCCTCAAACCTATAGTCAAAAGGGTAAGTGCTTAATTCAGTGGCTCATTTCAGGCAAATATAGCTCTCACAAGAGTCATAAACAAGGTTTTATAAATGATCCATATGGATATGGTTTCAATTTCTAAGGTTTTCATCAGTGTAATGTTTAATTATTAAAGTTTTGGTCACTTATGAAACCTCTCAAAACGAGGTCAAAACCCATCTTGAAAAATGTTGTTGTTTACAAGTATGCTGAAATCACTTTCAAAATCCTAAAATAAAAACCCATAAAGTCCATAAGAATGAAAACCCATTTAGATTTTTCAATTACATACCCATTGGTCACAAAAAAATTAACAAATAAAAAAAATCATTTCAAAAGGATTTTTGAAAACAAGGTCCAATTCTAACTATTCAAAAGTTCATAACTACAATTTGGTTAAGGTTTTACAAAAAGAAATTGATAATCAACTTTATGATCTCATTTTTCAACCCATGCTTAATCACAATAAATAATTCAAAGTGAAATTCAATATGAATTATTGATTTTTTTGTGCCCAATAATTGTTAAGTCCATATTTTTTATTTCAAAAGTCCACTATTGATAGTGAATGCATTATTTTCAAAAAATCATAGTGCAAATGTCTTCATAGTCAAGTTGTTAATCTAGAATGAGTGATCATTTAATGTATTTAAAATTAAATCATTCACCATAGGCATTAAACACAAAACATTTGCAAAAATCAAGCTTGTGACATAAAAAATGAGCCACTTTACCTTGCATTCACCCAAAATGTACATGTCCACTAGTAAAAAAGACTTGTTTGTCAACTTGAACCTTTTGAAAAACCATGAATTGTAATAATGTCTAAATCTTTACTTCTTCAAGTTTACAAAAAAAAGATATGTAACAAAAGAAGGAAACTTTAAGAGATTTACAAAGATTTTTTTTTTGAAATAATTCAATTGTGTAGATTTATTCTACAATGATATTTTATTTTCCTTTTTACTTTGTTATTTTCATGCAAAACTAATGTTTGATAAGGTTCTATAGTGGGTTTTTTCCCATAAGGGACTAAAAAGAAAAAATTAGGGAGACATTCCCATTGCTTATCAAACATCTTCAATAAAAACCAAAAAAGACATGCAATTCTATAACTTTGATGTGAAGTTTAAAGACTTTTTGTGTTCATTTTGACCATTTTTCTTTTCCATAGATATTTTGTGATAATTTGTTTTGTGAATTTTTCAAATTCTTTCAAGGAAACCATTTTGATTATTGAAGTCATTCATTTCAGTCAAATCATTCTTTGAGTGGCCTTACAACCAAAGCGTGCGATTATAGGGCTATTTGAAGCACCTAACACAATTGGAGTAATTCTAGCAAAATTTGTAAAATACATTTTCATTTAATTCCAACTAACCAACAAAGTTATTGTTTAGGTAAAAAACAAAGGTGCCATCCTAAACACCCTAAGAGCTACACTATCTTCAATGGTCACATGTGCTTTATTTATATCTTGATGTGTCTTAATTTGCAAGTTCATGTTTTGGTTATGTTAAGTCCAAACCATGCTAATATGCAATGAATGACACAAAACTTTATGTTGGCATGAAAAAAATATCATTTAAACATGCATAAAGAACTTTGTAGAAAACGATTACGTGAACTAAAAGTTCAAGGGATGGGGAGACAAGAGTGGGACAAGGCATGCATTAGGGCAGGGCTACCCACTTGAAAATTAAAAACCCCTATGAAAATCCAATTTATAAATCATGTTGTCATCTTCCAAAAAACCTTCAAATATGTTGATTCTATCAACATTTGTTACCATAAGCAATCATTCCACTTCACTATGAGAAAAAGGGGTGTTTTGCAAATAGCCTTGCAACTCAATTTTTGAATTGCATCAAACACATGCAACTCACTGTATTTATACACCATGAGTGCTATTAGACAAGTTGCAAAAGTTGCAACTCATTACAACTCAATTACAATTTTGTTGTAATAACTCCTTTTCAACTACTATGCAACTCCCCTATGACTATAATCATAATGTCATGTTGATGTCATTTTTCATCCATCCATCAAAATTTAACACATGGCACTATGAGGAATTTTCATGATTTTTTTGAAATATTGATATCCCTCGTCCATTATGATTATTTGTTTTAGTAATCTTGGATTATGACATGTGGCACAATCAAAAGTTGCCACATGGCATATTAATTGAATTTCGGAAACAAATATATATATGTACCTAGGGAGGTCAGTACATAACCATAGGTAGGTAAGTTGATATAGCTCCAACCTACCTACTTACCTAACTACTTACTTACTATTTAGGTAGGTAGAAAAGTAGGACCTATTTATTTAGGTAGGCAAGTAGGTAAATAGGAAGGTAGAATATTTAAAAAGTAAGTGAACTAAAAAGTAGTCACATAAGTTTTTTAATTTGTCATGTGTTTTGCCTTTAAACTTTTATGAATTCATCCCAACATGGCACATGTATTTTAATGTGAAAATGTAAGAGGAAACACCCCTTTTTTATATATTTATGAAATGAGATATTGAAAACAAAGCATATGGGTTAAATCTTTTAGTGACACCCTAATTGCAATTGAGTTGTAACTACCAAAAAACATTTTCCATGCTTTCTGTTTGATTTTTAAGAAAATTAATTTGAAATTTATAATTAATCGTCTGACATAATTATTTGGAATTTAATTATCTAAATTAATTATATGATAATTAATTATCTAGATTGATTATATGAATCAATTAAATACTAATTAATCAAATTTGATTAATGAATTCATATGAATAGTTTATTATTTAATTTATTTAATTAATTCATGGTAATTAAGTATATTACATATTAATTATTAATTTAAAAATTAGTTAAAAATAATTCATTCTAAAATATTAAATAATAAAAATGAATTTAAGTAGAAAACATTGAGGTATATAAAAACATATTCATATGTACACCTTTATTGAATGTTTAATAAAATACACACATTGTTTTTTATTTCAATTCAAAAATAGACTTTCACCTTTCATGAAATTTTATGGTTTGATATGTATGTATACCAAAATAATATTGTGAATTCCAATGTAGTAAAATATTATTAACACAACAATTGAACATCAATCACAAAAAATAAGACTATAATATTTACTACATTATTTAAATTTTAATTATTTAAATAATTATCATAATTAATTATTTTAATTAATTTATTCAATAAAGGAATCGGTTCATATCAATGAAGCATTTAATAATATATTATAAAAAGGTTTGAAATGTAGAAGCAATGATATATATATATATATATATACATACATACATACATACATACTCATAAACATTTTAATACACCATTCCAATCCAACTTAAGGCCTGCATTTACACTTTCAATGAATTGCACAATCTACAAATCTTTTAATAGTATGAATTGCCACATAGTTGACAACTAATTCTAGATGAGTTGAACACTTTAGTTCCAAAATAGTGGACAAATAGTAGTTATGTAGTGAAATCATAGTGGCACATTTGGTTGTAACTTAATCATAAAACTAACCAATTTAACTGACTTTTAATTGCAAACAAGTTGCAAGTTCTAGATGTCATGGACCTTTATTTAACTATACACGTGGCATGATCATACGCATCAATGTCGTATGCCAGTTGCAAAGTAATTGTTCACTTAGTACTAAAGCTACACCAATTGCAACATAGTTGAAATTAGCCACTACACTACAACTTGTGATCATGTCAAATTATTGTTGATTATCATCGTATATAATTTGCATGCATACACTCGTATAAAGTCCAAGTTGCAATTAATGTGCAACTAAATTATAATTATGAAATATTCTGATGTGGCATTTTAATTATTAAATCATCGTATTTCCATACTGTAGTTATACCTTAATTGCACAATAGTTTCCGTGACGATTTAATTGCATGCCAGTGTAATCTCTAAGGACACAATTTTTCATAATGCTTGTAACCAAAATGCCATATGGTTTAACTTAAACAATTCCATGTGTTGTTACAAAAACTTCAACACCCATTATCAAGTAATGTGTTCTGAATCAATCGAAACAATACCAACTCCTCTCATATGCATTACATACCACTATCATTATCAACATTAAATTGTAAGGATTCAAATTCACAATTGTTGCACATAGGCCTAGGCCACTTTGGCAATGTGGACTTTGATTCAAAGCTTGAAATTTAATATGTATACTGGCAATATAAGTAGTGAGTGTTTTGAAACCATTCATTTTTTTTTGCATCTAAATTTGAAATGTAAGGGCCCACAACATGTTTATTTTCATGCTAGACCTTCATATAAGAATTTAATGGCCAGGGGCATAGTGAAGATTATTATTGTTGGGTATAACATGAAAAGCTATGATACCTTGGTTGGTGAAAACCAACAAGTTTTTGAGCTTATTGGTGGCAATAACGCATTGCAAACTAAAACAATGAATGCAAATTTCCTTTTTGATGTTCTAGTATATAATAATGAGGCTACTAAAGCCATGTTAGCATATGAACGAACTATTTATCTATTTCATCACATTATTGTGTTGGAAGAAGAGGTCCAACCTCTGACATGGTGGAAGGAACATTCAATAAGGTACCCACATGTTTCCTTTCTATCAAGGTAAAGCCTTGGCATTCCCAAATTTCAAATTGATATCAAACGAATATTTTTAGTTGCAAGTTTGTTCATGAACTTGAAATGATGTCATCTCAATTACAAATTTGGATGGGCTTCTAATAATTATGAAAAGTGGCTTATTAATGTGAGAGAAGGAGCTTCTTTTATTGCATGTTATTGCATTATTAAATTTTATCCTACAAAGGTAAAATTGTTGGATGAACATGAGGATGAATTAAAAGAAGCTAGGTATTTGTGGGATGATTAACACATGAAATTCTAGGTTTTTTTTAGCTATTTAGACTTTTTCATTTTGTCAATTCTAAAGGCTACCATTGCACTTGAAAGTTCATTTCATGTTTTGTGTCTTATGAACATTTTGATGTTTCTAAGTTAAAAGTTGGAAGTGTGAAACAACTAAAAAAAGTTTATTGGTCTATATTTTTTGGGCAACAATTCCAATGGAATAAAAACTATTTGTCAAGTCTCACAACACTTGGGTCTTGGTCCTTTAGAAGTACCCCAAAATTGTGTTCATGCATGTCCATTGAGAAATTTAAGGTAAACCTTCCAAATACATTGATATTAATTATTTTAATTTTAATAATTAAAGATGGGAATATGGCAATTTAAATCATTGGTAGTACTCATTGGTAGTACTCATTAGTAGTACCCATGCACTTTTTGAATGAACACAAATTTTTTGACTTTTCACAATCTTTTGATTCAAAATTTATAATTGCACTTCATTATTCATTGTTACATCAATCTTATGAGCATTTTGATGTTTGAGGGTTCAAGGCTAGCAATTTTGAAGAAGCTTAAAATGTTCATTATCCTTGAGGTGACAATTGGGTGATGTCCTAAATTCAATTGTTTATCAAGGTTTAATGGTTGTATTCTAGTTTTGAAATTATCTAGATTTTGGGATGCACTATGGACACATTTTTTATTATTTAGCTCAATCATGGTTGCAGTTAGAGAACTCAAACTTTGGATGGATTATATATGGGCACAATTTTATTTTATTTAGGTCAATCATCATTGCCCTTGGAGTACTTAGGTTTTGGAGGCACTATAGGCACATAAACCATGGTTACACTTGGAATACTCAACACTTCGAATGCATTATCATGGACATAGTTATCTTCTCAAGGCTTCTATTTACAAACTACAGTGTTGAATATGCATAATGTTAATTTAAGCTCAAATTCAACTTGATTACACTAATATTGGTTTTAGTTGCATGTTGTGTGCATGACATGACGTTCCTACGCAAATACCATACCAATATTCATATACCCTAAGTATGAAGATTTTTTAAAATACCATTATATCATATTTATATGCAACTAGAAATATAAATCGTCAATACAAAATTTATATTATATCAATCCAACAATGGTTCATACTAGATTATTGGAACAAACTACACCAAGGATTAAGTCTTTTTCAAAAGGACAATTTTTAAATATTTATGGAATACTTATAATCATGAGTTTCACTTTGACATAATAATTGTATGACCCAAAAAAGTAATTTTAAGAAATAGATGTCCCAAAAAAATGGACTAAGCTTATGGATCGCCTTTTCATAATTTATACCAAAATAAGAATTTTCATCCAAAATGATTTGGTAAGTTTTAAAATGTGCAAAAGTTTAGGTGTAAGAACATGGGTACATATTTGTAAGTGGTATTAATTTTTTGGGGGGTTTTGTTCAAAAAAAATTTTGACTTATTTGATTGGCCTTAAATGAAAAGAAACACCCACATTATATATGCACCTTCCCAAAATAAAATATAATGTAACCTTTTCTTTGGTCTAGTTCTAAAGTTCACAAGGGTAGATTTTTGGGAAACATGTATGGATTAAATGTGATGCTATTGGGAACAATGTTGTTTTAATTTGGCAACAAAAAAACATGGGCATGTGAAAGGTGCAAAAGATTCTTTTGTGTGACCTAGACCCCAACTACCACCTTTTTGGTGGATTGATAAAAGAATTGAACCATGGAACTAGCCCTTTCCTACAATTAGACTTGTGAAAATCAATTCAAGTTTTTTAAATAGGCAAATTGAACTTTTTTGAAACATTGGCAAATAGCTTGAACTTTATAACTAAATTGTTAGTTTTAGTTAGTTGTAGAACTTTATACCTATACAATCCCCAATTTCAATTTGGTGTAAAACAAATTTATAATCTTGGGGAGTGTTTGGTGTATACATGGAATTGGACCCAAGTTTCAAACTAGACCTTGATTCTTGAATTTGAAAATGTGTGAAAACTAAAACTATATTAGGGTTTTTTAATTTGAAGAATCAAACTCAAACTTGCACCCATAGAACTTCCCGAAAGAAAATTAAGCCTCGAAACAAGGATCAAAGGTTAATTTAAAAAGAAGTAAACAACACTTGTGAATATATATTTCACAAAGGATGGTTTTCACTGGGGTTTTTAATTTTTCAACCCAAACTACAAGTCTAGTAACAAACCTAAACCCATGAACCTTGCTTGAACTTCATGCAAAATTGTGTGGAAAGTCATATTGAACATATTTTAAAGTCATTATTTCTTGGGGGTGATTCCACCCCAAAAAATTTCAACTATTTCCTTTTCTTGATTTCAATTCTCAAATCTATTTAAATTTCTTTCTTTTGGGTTTAGTGTTTTGAAAATCATTTTTGCCCAACATGGTTTTAATTTTTCTTTAAATATTTTTTTGGGGGGATCGTAATGTTGATTTCCCTCTTCTACCTTTTCAAGGTTAAAAAAAAAACAAAAGTTGTCCAAAAAAATCATTAATTGCAACTATCATTAAAGTTCAGCAATTATTAATCCCAAAAGAGGTGGTGGGCTAAAGAAATACAAATTTACCATCAAGTCCTTGAACTAAAAATATAGGTTTTGTTTTGTGTTATTTTTGTAAGTATCAACTTTTCTAAAGTTATATACAAAGTTCATTGGAGTGAGGACTAGAACACCCAATTTTTGCCAAAGAAGGATGAAATTAACACTAGGGGATGAAAAAATTGCAAATGAAAATAACAAGGGCCTGAGTTGGTTTTTGCACCACTTTTGGTGCAAAAACTAGTTTGATCCCCAATTTTAGTTTTCAATGAGTGTTCACATGGAAGTAGGAACATTCATAAAACTAAAGTTTTCTTCAACTTTTTTTCAACAATATCAAACCAACAAATTGTGAGAGCCCTCAATGACAAGAGTGATGTGTCATGTGAAGGATTTATGTGTTTGAAATGTTAAAGAGAAAGAAGAGAGTCTTTGAGCTTCATGGAACATCATTTTAATGAATGAATTGAAATGAAACAAGGTTTAGGGAAATGCAAAAGGGTTCAATTTTTTTGTTAATGGGAAGGGAGCAATGTTAAGAAGAGCCAAAGCTTGTGAAGGAGGTAACCATAAGAAAATAAATTGAAACAATTTGTTTTCAACATAAAACCATTGCAAAAAACATGCAATTGCAACCATAGCAGTAATGTGGATAACTACACTTGCACAAAATGAGTGTGGATACAAGCTTTTGAAATCAAACCCAAAGCATTCATAATCAAGCTATGTTGAATTACAAAGTGCAACAACAAAATTTGGACAATTCATTCCAATTTCAAAATAACTCTTGAATTTTTGAGGTGATGATGAAGGTTTTGCAGTTCTAGAGTTTAAAGTTTTAGAGCTAGATGTTCAATTTGACTAATTGTCAAATCAGTCACTCTAGTTAAATCAATTAGTCAAAAAATACCCATTGTCACTCAAGCCCTTGGCCTTTAGTCAAAAATACATGTCCTTTAGTCAAAAAGACCCATCTAATCAACTTGGTTAGTTTGAAAAAATAGGAATTCTAGTAGTGTTTTTAATCTACAATCTTTGAAAGGAGCATGGTGTTAAAAGAGGTCTCCTAAAAGGATGAAATCTTTTATGATTTTCATGGTTAATAACTCAACTTTGTTAAAACATTTTATTGTTGTTGGTATGGCCAATGGCCACTTTTTATTGTAAACTAATCAAGCTTGTTCAAATACTGGCTATCACATTGCTAGCTCATTCCTTGAACTATCCTCCTTCAAACCTTGCATTTGCATTAAAAAAAAATTAGAACCCAATCTATCCAAATTACATTACACCATGTGAACTAAAAACTCCCAATTCAACCCAACGGTATCTTGTTGCCTCCTCTCCCACATGTTTTCATTCTAGACCACATCCTTCCATATTTACCAATGACTCCTTGGACATGTTATGGTGTTTTGTTGAATGAACAAATCATGGTTTAAGGTAGTGGGTGATAATGTAGCATGGAATGCATTAGAGATTGTTAGTTCATCAATCATAAATCATACCTCCACAACATTAGAATTCATGGCATTGCTAGGTGGTCTCTTGAAGCATGCTTTGAGTTTGAACTTCAAATTTTGGATGATTACTTGCATTCAAGTGGCATTTTTCTTGATTATGAATCAAACATAGAATCATTCAAGGATCTTGGATTACAGTTAGCTAGGTACGCCTACGTACAATTGAAATGTGTGTCTTGCTTTCTTGTCATGAATTTGATTGAAATTTATGTTTTGGTTAAATTTGTTTTAACAATTTGAACTATGCATTTACCAATTGAAATATATTTACATCAAATTGGAGGTATGGTTTGATCCATTAGGATGTCCCCATAACCCATTGGAAGTTTCCATTGGTCATTTGAAGTATGTTTACATAATGGGGGTCCCCATGTACTATTGGAGGTTTGCATTGCAAATTTGAAGTTTATTTAAACCATTAGGGGTTTATCTTGCAAAATTGAGCTTTTCTTTCATCCATTTGGGGGTATGCATTAATCCATTTGAAACCCTAATTGATCCATTAGAAATTTGATTGATTCATTAAAGGTTTGTCTTGATCAATTAAAGGTATGATTGATCCAATAGAAGGTTTGTGTGATAAATGTTTGTGTAGACATTGAAAGTGATTATGAAGAACCAAAGTTAATGATGCAAGCATGGAAGCTTGATTTGGATGGAGAAAATGATATTTTGCTTAATCAGCCAAAGGTAGAATAGCCAAGAACAAAAAACAATCATGAATCATTATGGAATCCCTTCATTTCACATCATGGCTATAAATTTCAACTATTACTTTTTTTTCTAATTAAAAGACAAAAAGCAAGTGACCTAATTGATACTTAATCTTGTGTGAAATGTAATATATGGTGAATATAAAGAGGTTTATTTTGACAATCCATTCAAGAAGACATTTTGAAATATGGATTCAAGATGACCTAAAAGAGATGAAGATTGAAACATCTAATGAAGAGGGGAATGAAAAAGTTGTGTTGTAGAATGATAGGTATTGGCATAATTGAAGAAAACAAATGGACATGTCACCCAAAATGTTTTCCAAAGTTGGCAAAATGTGATTGATATTTGGTACATAGATACCCCACCCATACTAAGTCTAAAGCCCTTTACTCCATTTATCCTTTATGAATTAGTAGATAAACCACAATTTATTTTGTGTTTTAGTTTAAACACACGCTTTGCATTTACTCCAAGATGCAAATTATAGATGAAAGTAAAAATGCTACAATTGCAATCCAACAACATTGCCACCATGGCAAAGGAAATGCATGTTAATAATGAGGATTTTTTTTTTTTGATAAGGGTAAAAATGGAAATTAACATAAAGAAAAAAAAAATTTAACTTTAACTTTAAAATAGCTATAAACCTTGGAGTTTTGATAGATAAAGAATGTAAGGAAAAAGTTAAGGTAATGATGATTTGTAGCTAGAAGTCCCCATCCTAGTTGTAATTAGTTGGATTGTCTATGTAATCCCCAGTGACTTCATATGTGAAATTCATGTGATATTTATGTAGGAAATTAGTTAAAATTATACAACTATGAACAAATGTTTGTACTTGGGTTTTGTTGATTCAAATCTTTTTGCGACATGGCATTTTTTTTGCAACATGGCATGTTTCATCATCAGCAGCATTGTCAAGTTTTTCAAGCCTTTTCTTCATGTGGTTTTTCTTGCCCTTCAGGTTCTTTTCTAGCCCCTTCTCCCCTTCCCATGGTTTGGGCTTGGGCGTTAGAGGTGGACCCCCTTGGCGCCTTGCATTTGGGTATTCCTTGGCCTCGATTATATTCATGGATACCTTTCATTTTCCAATAGGAAGTGCATATTGCTTTTCGTTTGCCTTTGGATTGCCTTGTTCAAAAGCCATTTGAAATTGCTACTTGGCATTTATTTATGTTTTACCTTCAATGGTGTCTTGTATTCCCTATTTGGGCGCTAAGAAACTAAGGCTTAACTTTGACATTTTTTGTTTGGAGATTGGGAAGAGCTTCAAGTGGAGCATTTTTTTTGAATGCAAGCACTTGCAATTACTTTATCTTTGGATTAAGGTCCTTCGACGCCCATGTTCCTTTCAGATTCTTCTTCTACCTCCCCCTCCCCCCTTACAATAGCTAGGGCGAAGTTTGGCTCTAGGGCATGCTGAAAAGTGTGCACATGTGGTGAGGGCCCTTGCCCCCCTAGCCTCAACTTCCACTTCCTCAAAAATCGTCTCAACTTTGCAAGTTTTCCACCCTTCAGTTTCATTTTCCCCTTACCCCCATTCTTTGATGAACTTTTCAACCGAATGGAAACCTAGAGTTATCCTTGGATTCTTTTAGGTTAGATTTTCTATGCATGTCCCATCTCTCTTCAAGGGGACCTTCTAGCATGGTTTTTAAACATCTTTAGAATGCATTTGACCTTGAAGATTCTAATAGTGGTTTCATTCAACTTCACCAACTGAGTTCCCATGTTTGCTTAGGTCACTTCCCAAGGCCCATTACTTGCGTCCTTGGTGCCACTAAACTTTTGGCTCTAACCAAGCCTTTGAGTAGCACTAAACCAATTGTAGTGAACAAAGTCCTCTACTGGTTGGTCAACACAGCCTTATGTTTTCAACTCTAAAATGTGTTCTTTTCTCAGTTGTTGCTTCATTAGTTTGGTATGGTAGTCAACGACAAGTGTGAGGTGGTGGTGCATGACATTTGAGCGGCTTTGGATGTCCATCCTGATTGGGTGGTGTTGCAAGTGGATGTGGCAAATGCATTTATACTATGAAAAAATCATATCCATTACAACTAATATATAAAGTTGTAATCTAGTTCTATTGGACACTTTTTAGTTGTAATTTAAGGTGCGAACATGATAACACAAGCCACACCCGCCTATTTTATGACAACTTTTGTGATTACTTTTTGCAATATATTCTTGAATATTTTTGAAAAACTCTTCAAAAAAATCTTTTAATTTTATTTTTTTTAATCTTACTATTTTATTAAGGTTTATGTTAATTTAGCAAAAAAAACATTTTCAAAAAAATTCAATTCCATTTACAAGTCCTTTTACTGCTTAAAAATAAGTGTTATAATGTTTAATGAATGTTTTAATTTATTTATTATTCGTTGGATTAATTTCAAATTAATTCACATGTTCCCATGATATATTAAATATAAAATTGTTTTAAAAAATCTTACAATTTCAACATCAAATTAAATTACAACTTTAAAATATGAAAAAACTAAACAAGCATTACACTTGCTGTGGTATGTGTTATTATGATTACACCTTCTAATTCTATCACGCATTTTTTAATTACATTGAATAAGTTATAACAAACAATGCTAATTCCATCTCATGTAAGGTCATCTTCAAAGAGCTTTGTGCGGTAGGAAGCTAATTGTCTCTACTCTTCCATTTTGTTCATTCTTTTTATGCCCAACAATTGCCCTTTTTCTTTAACCATCATTCCCCTTTAAGGGAAAATTATTTGTTATCTTTTCGTCTATGGGCACATGTTAAAGGGACCCATTCGTTAGGCCTCTTTTTGCTCTAGCTCATTTTTTAGCCTTGCAAGCTAATTTCATTGCCTTTCCTTCCTATCTTTCCCTTCTTTAATAAATGACACTCACATCCTCAACCCCACTTCTTTTGTTCTTTTCATTTTTTACCATTTTGTTTTCCAGTTGGTTTAAATGGGCTTGGTTGTTTAGCCTCGTAAGTACATTGCATGGTCCCCTTCCAACTTTCCACCAGTTTTGCCCCTCCTCATGGTTTTTATTACCCTCCCGATGACATTAGGGTTTTTTTAACATCACAAATTTATAAGCTTCATGGGTTCATTCCAAATTTGTGCGAAATCTATCATTTGATGGTTTCATATTGTTTAAACACGAAGGTTGTGCATTATTTAAACATGGAAATCATTTGCACGACTTTCTTGTGTAAATAACAGGAATAAACATACAACATCAATGTGTAAACAATGCAAATAGGCATATGACATTCGTGTCAAAAAAATGTGCACAACATCAATGTTCAAACAATACAAATAGATGTATGACATTCATGTCTATGCCATATGAAAATATGAAAAGTAGATTTTGCACAACTATTATTGTCAAATCATGACCCATGAAGTTTGTGATGGGGTTCTCCTTTGGTTCTGTGTTGTTCTCCTCTTCCATTTTGCAAGATGCTTTACATGAGGATGTTCACCATGTATATGTGCTTCCGAGGTTGGGCGATGTCCATGTGGCTTTCGGGATCCTATCTCAATGTTTCACTTCAAGACCTTATTTACTTCATGCTTTCCCACCCCTCCCAAGTTTCCAACGCTAGCTTGCTTCCTTGGACTTGGCCATCCTATAGGTTTTCAAAAGGATTTTAAGCCTAGGTTTTTTTGAATATCCAAGCCCCATTGACACATTGGTAGTTTCACTCCCCATTTCTAGTGGAATTGTAGGCCTCGTCTATACAAAGACCATAACATCAATGACCTTCTTGGGGAGTTGGGCATTAATAGCACTTGTCATTACCTTTAAAAAAAATTTTGAATTCATGTTTGCTCTTATTGGAGGATATCGAGGCAAACAGTTTAAATTCATTCCCTTTCCAAGTGCACTTAACATTATCTTGGGAGTTTCTTCCCTTGATTGCAACATGTCTACCCCCTATTCAAACAACTTGCAAAGAGGGGAGCAAATCGACTTTAGGAGACTATTTCAAAAAGATTACACAACCATTCCTTTTCTAGCATCATCTTTTGATTCACATTGGGCATGTTTGAAATCCTATATAGGATTGGGCATGGAAGCTTGGTTGTTTACTCGCCCTATCATCCTATGCTTCCATCTACCCTCAAGTATTTTTTCCTCAACATTGCGGACTAAATTACACCTCCCCTTAGTCTAACACATTACATCTATGGCCATTTGTTAAACCCCATGGGGATCTACCTCTTTCACTGCACCCATGGTGGGGAGAGGACTGTATCCCATGATGTCGTTCGAGATGTTTTTGCGTCCATTGCAAAAGATGTCAAGTTTCATGCTTTTCGGGAACAAACCCACATTCTCTCAACACCTTCCTTTCAATTTTCTTGTTGACAAGTGTAAGGTTGATGGCATTTGCACATTGGTTGATGTCATCATTATTGACATCATTCGAACGAAATTGGTATCACAAGCGGCTTTTTCTCATGGGCTGGCCCCATCTTTAATGGCTCAAGTGAAAGAAGGATTTTATTATGACCATTACTAAGTGAATGTGTTTCTCCCTCTTGCCATAAAGGTTTTTGGGTGTCTTCACCAAAAGGCAAATAACTTTCTTCATCAATGTGTTAACATGGTGTGGATAGCAAAAGGCACTAAAGGTCTTCCTTTATCGATGTTATGTTCATTTTATAAATAGAGAATATTGGTAGCATCATAAAGAACTTAGGATACTACTATCTTGAGATGGGTTGTCAATGTAGGGGAGGTTTTTCTAAGTTTGGAATTTTATTGGGTTTACTTCCCTTTTTTTCAGTTAATATGTTTCATGTGACTAAAGAAGGGTTTGATTCTTAGTGGTTCCCTTTCCTTTAAGTTAAAAAAACCCTTCATTTGGGTTGTTTGCTTGCTTGGATTTTGATTTTTGCCCCTTGTTTCTTTTTTTCTCCCTTTCTTGGGTGCTTTCTTTTTATAAAGTTTGGCAGGGTTTCATCATAATCATTTCTTGAATCTTCTTCATTTCTACTTTAACTCTTCGATTCCCCATTCAACTACCCAAATTTTATATCTTGCATGTGTCTTATTATATGTTTAATTACATCTAAATCATGCCAAAAGACAAATTCACGCCTCTTAAACTATAGGATTAGACCATAAGTGTTACTAACTCATCAAACTTTAACAAAATGAAGTTTGTTGAAGTCTTAACATTTCCCAAATTAGTAATAGCCACTCAAATGCCAGCTGGGGTGAACCAATACCTACACCTTCTTGAGTGAGGCTGATTACATGTTATAATTCACTTGAGATATGTTAAATTTGGATTTAAAAATCCTAATTTAGGTTATGATGAGATATCTATAATGTTTTAAAAATAACCTTAAGAAAGGTTAAGGTTTTTATCACGGTACTGTAACTTGATGTAATTAAACTATTACTTGTGTAATTATTTAACATTTAAGTTTGATGATTTACTTGTTATTAGGATTTCATAATTTAATTCTGATTTGGTTATAGTACTTGACTTCCACATGAAAATTTATGTGAAAAGTCATATGATAAATCTTTGGCACATTAAGGTGCATTAACCTTCACATATTTCATTTATGTGAAGGTCATGTGAAAAGTTGTTGACACATTAAAGTGCATTGATTCACACATGATAATTTATGTGAAATTATCTTTGCCATTTTATTATGCATGTGAAATCACATGGGGAGCCATGTGATGTGTAGACTTTAGGAAATTTCTTGTTTAGTTTCCTTTTGGTTAGTATATAAGTGAATTTTTGTGACCTTTGGGAACACCTTCACTTGATAAAAATAAGTTGTTATATGAATGTAAAGTTTCATGGAATAGAATTGTGAAAGGAATTGAGATTTCAGTTTTGAAAGGTTTTGGTGTAATTTATGTGAAATCCATGGTAAAAGAATGTTGTGGCATACTAATTATACAAACAAGAACATAAATTTTCATAACTATGTGATAAACATACATAGTTTCGATCTTAAACCCACTTGTGATTTACAATACCAATGTAGGTTTGTCAATGGCCTACAAGCTTCTTTCCATGATGTTGTTGTGGTCACAGATTCTCCCCCACCCCCTTCCTCTTTCCCCCACAACAACTTTTCATTACATTTGTTTCAATTAACTGGCTAGCAGTCACCTCACAGTTCTACAGGTCAAGCATTGGTCAAATGTAAAGTTGTGAGTCCCTAAACATTGGCATTCCCCATTTTTATAAGGACAAGTGTTCCTTTTGAGCTTTATAGAAACTTTCTTGCATATGAATTGTTCTCAACATCCTACCAATAATTACCTATAGATTTCAAGCCTATGTTTTCAATGTAAGCAAGAAATAAGGCTCCATTTCAGCACCTTTCAAGATATTGTGCAATGTGTAACTGTGATCACAACAATCTAATAGAAAGAGACCTTATAATAAGTCTATACTTGGAAGCAAACCAAGGGAGGGTCTCTTCCCATAAGATCTTTATATTGGGTCTCTTTCCATTAGAATTAGAGGCTATATTAATAGTCTAATGGAAAGAGAGACCTTATAAGACTTGGAAGCAACCCAAAAAACTCTTTGAGGTTTCCTAGTTTTTAGTTGTTTTTTTAAATCAAAATTTAGCATGGCAACAACAACAAAACTGTAGGTGCTGGTTCACCAAAAGGACTTGTTGAAAAGGTTCTTCCACCCATTGCAATATATGAAATTAATTTTGTAGTGAAAAAAGTGCCCAATTATCCAAATAAAACAGCAGCAGCAGCTATGGTAGTAGTAGTAGGTATCTTCTTCCCTCATACCTAAACAAACCAAACACATAAAAACAAGTACATCCCAATTCCCAACTAGACAAGAAAACTGTAGTTAATGATAAGCTCAGCTGTGGTACACTAGCCTATAAGTCTGCCTTTGTTGGCTGACTTGATATTTTGGCTGGCTGCAAAAGGCTTTGTTATTTATTGTTAAGTAAGAGTCCAATTCTGGCAACATCTTTTGTTTTTCCTTTGAAGTTTGTGCAAAGCATTTAAGTTATATAAATCCCCTAACTTGCCAGTCTGCTTATCAAACTACCCATTTATTATTCTTATTATTATTATTATTATTAATTATGTTATGCACTTTAAGAAACCAGCAGACCTTCTTCCTTGGGAAGGCTGTTTGTTTCTCTCTCAGAAACACCACAACTTGTTGTGTCAATGCATTACATACATAGATAGCCCTGGCTGTTTTTGTTTTCTCCAAAGCAAAATATTTGAGGTTCTTTGTCTCCATGCTTACATTGATTGCTGCATGAAATTTCTATTTGGGTCTCAAGTAATCCTGTTCTTGTTGTGTTTTTGGGACTTGTGATGGAATTTTTTTTTTAATTTTTTATTATTTTACAAAAAAATTTGAAATTGTATATTTATATATCTATATCTATTCTCTCTCTCACACACACCCATATATATTTATATGAAGATTTTATCTCTAAAAGATTTGCAAGTTTTCCTCATTTAGAAATCTATCTAGGAAAAATCATTACCTAATTACTTATGATTGGGGGAGGGGGGGTTTAGGGTCTAGACCATCCACCAATTTGGACCCATCATTTGCAACCAAGTCAAATCTTTTAATAATGAGTGGCTCAATTTTTGGGGAAAATTAGGTGCATGATTTCAAAAAATGGGTGAGAATCATGAAAATTATCTCAATAGAAAAAACATTGTGTGTGAAGCATATAGTACCCTACCAATAACTGGTGTTTGGCACAAAATAAATAATTCACAAAATGCCTAACCAAAAAAGAAAAAAGAAAAAAAAACTTAAATTGATATTTGTTGAAATTGATTCCGAATCCAACTCCCAACTTGTGAAAAATTTGTTTATTGTCCCAGCCATTCTGTTACTATTTACAAATACACAACACACAAGGGTTGTAATTTGCATACATATAATTCCTCAACTATTAAAATCTTGAAAAAAAAAAATATTGAAATAATAAAACCTCATTTTCTAAAATAAATAAATAAATAAATATTTGACAATGAAGTGCCAATTATCTCTCTCAGTTGTGATAAAATTTAGGGTTGAGGTGAACAAGAGTTCTTTTCAAATTTGTAATATAACCACACTAATGATCAATCATCCGCAAAAAAAGGAATTAGCCAAAATCTTGTTTAGTAAACAATTTGAAGAACCCAACCTTAATTTCACATGGTTAAGTTAAACTTACATTATAACCCAAGGTGGAAATGTCTGGATGAATCTCTCAACAAGTTCCAACTTCCTTCCCAGTGCCCACTACTTACTCACTAGGTTTCATCCAACTTCATTCATTAATCTTGTTATCACAGTCCCAGAAGTCTGGGCCCACTTAGGCTGGATGGGTCCAGGATGCACAAATGGTCCTGGGCCCATTTATAATCAACAGACAAGCTCACGTGGGGAAGGAGTCAGAAGCTTTGATCACTCTTGCCAATACCTCTTTATGAGCTGACTCACCCCCCCTCCCTCCCTCCTTCCCTCCATTGGGTCCATCATAATGTAATCAGTTAAGTGGGCCCCTGTGAAGTTAAGTGGGCCCTGGTGGCCAAACTCTTTTAAAACTCCTGTTATGGTCACCCATCCCAATAACTATTTCTGGTCCAACTGGGCTTAACTTCTTCAGAGTTTCTTATGAAACTCCATTGTGA
>Ga0116231_10006395_pt1 | contig 22490 bp, 19 predicted proteins | sample S1TSphgellanicum_2_FD_89695 | JGI IMG/M metagenome (GOLD analysis project Ga0116231, IMG submission 89695) | Host-associated microbial communities from peat moss isolated from Minnesota, USA - S1T2_Fd - Sphagnum magellanicum MG | ecosystem: Host-associated > Plants > Peat moss > Unclassified...
CTGTGCGGCGAGCGCATGACGGTGTTCGCCGGCATCTTGGGCTACGAATCGTTTTGGCTGGGGGCGCAAGGGTGGGTCGCAGTGTGCTCGAATCTGATTCCGCACGATTCGGCGCGCCTGTTCGAATTGGCCGTCACTCGATCCGACCGTGATGCGGCACTCGCCCTCTACAAGAAGATGCTGCCGATCGTGCGCTGGGTCGGCGGCCATCGCTATGTGGCGGCATCCAAGGCGGCATTGAGCCTCATGGGCCTGCCGGTGGGCCAGCCGCGGGCCCCGCGCTTGAGCTTGCCGCCCGCAGAAATCGATGCGTTGCGGGCGGATCTCGAGGCGTACGGGCTGATCGGTTCCCTGGAAAACTGCACTTGAGGTTGCCGCTGGGCGCGCTCGGCTGGGGACTGCTTTCGCTACCGGTCCAACCACTGGCGACGCAAGCACTACCGACGCAAGCAAGCCTGACCGAAGCACTGCCGACGCAAGCGCCGGCGTGCCGGCGCCTGGTTCCGGATTCCGAATTGGTTCATCCGGGGACTCTGTTGATGGCGACCAATCCGACACTGCGCCCGCTGCAATTCGTCGATTCCTCGGGTACGCTCCGAGGAATGCGGATCGAGTTGGGCAACGCCATCGCCCAGCGGCTATGCCTCACGCCCCAATACGTCCGCATGGAATTTTCAGCCATGATTCCGGGTCTGCAAATCGGTCGTTGGGACATGATCAATACCGGCATTTTCTGGACCGAGCAACGGTCCAGGTCGATGCAGATGGTCAACTACGAGTTGCAGGCCATCAGCATCAGCGTTCCTGCCGCCAATCCGCTCGGGGTGAACAAAGCGGACGATCTCGCCGGGCGCGCGGTCGGCGTCGAAATCGGGGGCTTCGAGGAGCGCAAGCTCAGAGAATTGAGCCAGACCTTGAGTCACCGAGGAATGGCGCCGATCGACATCCGTACCTTCGATAACTTTGCGGCTGCATTTCAGGCGATGAGCGCCGGACAGACCGACGCGACCGTTTCGATCGATCCCACGGCGGCCGAATACGCGCGAGCGGCCGGCGTCGCTCGGGTGGTATCGGGTTTGTATCCGACGCCCGTCGCGCTGGCGATGAGAAGCCGCGTCTTGAGCGCGGCGGTCGTGCAAGTCCTCAACGACATGCAGAAAGACGGATCGTATCAAGCATTGATGGCACGTTATGGAGTCGCGCCACTGGCGGGCCCATTCAGTGTCAACGGACCCGAAGTGGTCGATCCCGGCGTGAAGGGCAGCGTCGAGGAACCACAACCTACGCCGCACGACGCAATGACGAGCTGGAGTTGGCGCGGCTTTTTTCATTACCTCGTCAATGGCTATCTGCTCATGGGCGCGCTCACGACGCTGTGGCTTACCTGCGCCGCGATCGCCGGCGGCCTCTGCATCGGCAGTGTGCTTGCCGCCATGCGCTTAAGGGAGCACAGCTGGCTCACCGTCCCCGCGCGACTCTACATCTGGATATTCCGCGGCACGCCGCTGCTGGTGCAGCTCATCGTCATATATACCGGTCTGCCGCAGATCGGCATCAAATTCTCGGTGACCGGATCGGCGCTGATCGGCCTGGTTTTGAACGAATCCGCCTACCTTGCCGAGATCATCCGCGGCGGCATACTCGCGGTGCCGGCGGGACAGAGCAATGCCGGCCGCGCATTGGGTATGAGCTCCGCCCAGGTGATGACGTACATCGTCCTGCCGCAGGCGACACGCATCATCGTCCCGGCCATCGGCAACAGCGTCAACGGCATGCTCAAGACCACGGCCGTCACATCGGTGATCTCCATGGAAGAGCTGCTGCGCCGAACCCAGCTGCTGATCCAGGACCGCTTCATGGTGCTGGAATTGTTCGCCGTGGCCTCTCTCTATTATCTCTTGATGACGTCCGCCTGGAACCTGGTGCAGCTGCACATCGAGAGGCGTTTCGGCCGTGCCCATCGCATCGCGATGGGCGGCGCGCACTGAATCGCGGTGAAATGACCGGATCACAACCCAATTACTGAATCACAACCCAATCACTGAATCACAACCCAATTACTGGATCACCATCCAAGGGGCGAGGCATCATGCAGGCATTCGATACAGTCATCCGTAACGGCACGCTCGCCACCGCCGCCGACATCTTCGAGGCTGATCTCGGGATCGTCGATGGCCGCATCGCCGCGTTGGGCCGGAATCTTCCGCCCGGCAGACGCGAGATCGACGCGCGCGGCAAGTGGGTGCTCCCGGGCGGTGTCGATGCGCACTGTCACCTCGACCAGCCGACCACGAACGGTTCGGTGTTCGCCGACGATTTTCTGAGCGGTACGCGGGCCGCCGCTTGCGGCGGCACCACCACGGTGATCCCGTTCGCGTGCCAGAACAAGGGCGATTCAATGCCCGCCGTCGTCGCGGACTACCACGCCCGGGCCGAAGGCAAGGCGATCATCGACTACGGTTTTCATCTGATCGTCAGCGATCCGACCGATCAGCTGATTTCACGAGACCTTCCGCGCCTGGTCGAGGAAGGCTATACGTCGTTCAAGCTCTACATGACCTATGACGACTTGAAGCTCAATGATCGGCAGGTGCTCGAACTGCTCGACCTCGCCAGGCGGCTCGGCGCCATGCCCATGATCCACGCGGAAAATGCCGATTTCATCGGCTGGCTCACGGATCGCCTGCTTGGGTCGGGTCTGACGCAGCCGCGCTATCATGCGGAGTCGCGTCCGATGCTGGTGGAGCGCGAGGCGACTCATCGCGCCATTTCGATGTCCGAGCTTGCCGACGTGCCGATCCTGATCGTGCACGTCTCGGGGCGCGAAGCGGTCGAACAGATTCATTGGGCACAGGGTCGCGGCATGCAGATCTATGCCGAGACCTGCCCGCAGTACCTGGTGCTGACCGAACATGACTTGGGCGGCCACGGTTTCGAAGGCGCCAAATGTATCTGCAGCCCGCCGCCACGCGATAAGGCCAATCAAGCGGTGATTTGGGACGGCCTGGCCAGCGGGCTGTTTGCGATCGTGTCCTCGGACCACGCGCCGTTCCGCTACAAAGACCCCCAGGGCAAGATGCTTCGCGGCGACGAAACACCTTTCAATTGGGTGCCGAACGGCGTGCCGGGCATCGAAACACGGCTGCCCATCCTGTTTTCCGAAGGCGTGGTCAAGGGAAGAATCAGTCTGCAGCGCTTCGTCGAGCTGACCGCGACCAATCCTGCCAAGCTCTATGGGCTGTACCCTCGCAAGGGGAGCCTCGCCATCGGGGGAGATGCGGATATCGTGGTCTATGACGGGCAGAGGACCGTCACGATCCGCAACCAGATGCTGCACCATGACGTGGATTACACACCCTATGAGGGACTCGAGATTACGGGCTGGCCCGAGGTCGTCTTATCGCGTGGCGACATCGTGGTCGAAAACGGTGATTGCATCGGCGCGCCCGGCCGCGGCTTATTCTTGCGCCGCGCGGCACCGGAACTCGCGAAGCCGCGGAAGCGCGCCGGATAGAGCGGGGGGCGTCTCGCTCGATTCGGTCGTGGGATGTCGCACCGGATGGAGTCGACGGGCGTGCAGCGTTCAGTGGCGCAGGATCTTGCCGACGAAATCGATCGTGCGCGCCTCGAGCGGCGCATCGAATATCTGCTGCGTCGTTCCGGTCTCGACGATGCGTCCTTCAGCCATGAATACAACCCTCGAGGACACCTCACGAACGAATCCCATTTCGTGGGATACGATGAGCATCGTCATGCCGTCGCCGGACAGTTCGCGGATCGTCGCGAGCACGTCGCCCACGAGTTCCGGGTCGAGCGCGGCGGTGATCTCGTCGAGGAGCAGCATTCTTGGTCTCAACGCGAGCGCGCGCGCTATCGCGACCCGTTGCTGCTGTCCACCCGATAGTTCGTCGGGGTATGCGTGCAAGCGGTGCGAGAGACCCATGCGGGCCAGCAACTCGGTAGCATGCTGAAGGGCCGCGCGGCGTGGCCAGCGCTTGATCTTGATCGGGGTGATCGTCACGTTGTCGAGCACCGTCATGTTCTGGAACAAATTGTATTGTTGAAAAACGATCGCGACATCGGCACGCAGCGCCCTCACCGCCGCGTCGTCGGCATAATCGATGATCCGGCCATCGAAGCGCACGCTGCCTTGGGCGTGAGGCGTGAGGCCCATGAGTACCCGCAGCAAGGTGCTCTTGCCCGACCCCGAAGGTCCGATGAGGCTGACGACGTCCCCCTTCTCGAGGCTGAAGGTGATGCCCTCCAGTGCCGTGTGCGACCCATAAGAGGCCTTAAGATCAGTGATTTCGAGCAGCGGCAAGTCTTCTCTCCACGTGCTTTCCGAGGCGCGCCAGAGGGTACGACATCGAGAAATACAGCATCAGGATCGCCCCATAGACGAGAACCGCGGGAACACCCTTGTTGCCGAGCACCTTGCCGGCCGCGGTGAGCTCCATCACCCCGATCTGCGAGGCAAGCGCGGTGTCCTTGATGATCATGACGAGGAAGCCGAATGTGGGTGGCAAGATCACGCGCCACGCCTGCGGTACGATCACGTAGCGAAGCGTTTGCCAGTGGCTGAAGTTCAAGGCACGGGCTCCCTGCCATTGGTTGGCATGGACCGATTCCAGTCCACCCCGCGTGATCTCACCCAAGTAGGCCGCCGCGATCAGGCAGATGCTGATCGATGCGACCGCAAAGGTCGGGAGGTTCGCATGCAAAGACTGGGTTGCGTAGAACACCAGCATCAGGGTGACGAGAAACGGCACGCGGCGAAGAAACATAGCGTAGACGAACAGGGCTGCGCGCACCGGCGCCATCACCCGTGAGCGCGTCGTGCGCAAGATGGCCGCCGCAAAACCCAATACGAAACCGCCAAGACATCCGATGAGCGACAGTGCGAAGGTCGTGAGAAATCCTTCGAGCAGCAACGTTAAGTCGTAGTAAGAGAAAAGAGCTGCGGCACGTATCATGGTCGCACTCGCTCAAACAATATTCATCTTGGCGCGGCACACGAGCCGCCCGGATAAGGCCAGCACACAGGTGGCGATCAGCGTCATGGCGACGTAGATGACTGCCGCCACACCATAGGCCTCGACCGACAAATAAGTCTCGGCGCCGAGATTGTCGCTGCGACCGGTAAGCTCCTCGACGCCGAAGATAGACGCCATCGAGGTGCCGAGCGTCACTACGATGAACTGGTTCGATAGCGGCGGAAACATGGCTTTCATGACATGCGGGAGGGTGACGTGCCGGATGATTTGCAAGCGGGAAAACCCGAGAACTTCGGCCGCCTCGATCTCCGTGCGCCGCACCGATGCGAAGCCGGCGCGCTGAATCTCACAGAGGTAGGCACCGGCGTTGAATGTCGCACCGATCAGAACGGCCGTAAAAGGCGACAGGGTAATACCCACTTCCGGCAGCCCGAAGAACAGGAAAAAGATCTGCACGAGTTGCGGCGTATTGGTGGCGAAAATGACGTAAGCGGCAACGAGCCGGCGCATCGCGGGCGGCCCGTAGTGCAGTAGGGCAGCGCAGAGCAGCCCGATCGGCATTGCGCAGGCGAACGCCAGCACCGCGATCCATAGACTCAAGGCGGCACCCCCCAACAGGTACGGCCATTGCTCGAGGATGGGTCCAAACTGAAGCGTCATCGGCTAGGAGCCTGTGAGGGCGGGTGCAAGACGCCGAGTGCATGCGCGCACGGCACTCAGGATGCGCCGCGGGTCACGAGAGTTACTGGCGTTCCGAAGGCGACGCCGCGGTCGGGTCGTACAACATCGGATGGCCGAACCATCGTTGCCAGATTTTCGAGACGAAGCCGCTGGTATGCAGCACGCCGATCTCCTCGTTGATGCGCTGGGTCAACGCCGTATTGCCCTTCTTGATGCCAAGGCAATCGTAGCCCACTTCAATCGGTGCATCGACCACGCGCCACTTGATCGGGTAGTTCTTGGTATAGCGCATCACGAAATCGAGAACGTCGATGAGGGCGTCGGCGCGACCCTGTGCAATGGTGCGCACGGCGTCGGGGTAGTTGTCCAGAATGAGCAACTGTGCTTTGGGCAGTTTGTCCTTGATGAGCTTCACCGGCGTCGTGCCGCGCACCTGTACGAGCCGCACCGTCGGGTCGTTGAGCTGTTGCCAATCGGCGTAGGACTTGTCCCCGGTCGTGAGGATGCCCAGCACCTCGGTATTCACGGGGTCCGTGAAATCGATGACCTTGAGCCGGTCGGCACTTCGCGTCATGCCGCCGCTCACGACATCGACCTTGTCGGCCATCAGAAACGGTACGCGGTCGCTGGGGTTCACGGGCACGATCTGCAGGCTCACCCCGAGCGCGTCGGCAATCTTTTTGGCGATGGCCACATCGAAGCCGTCGATTTGGTTCTTTTCATCATAGAGCCCGAGCGGCGGAAGATTCGGATTGATGCCGAACACGATGGTCTTGGACGCGATGATCTCGTCCAGGGTGCGCGCGGCGAGGTCGGGCGGAGAGAGCAGGGCGCATGCGCCGAGAAATGCTAACGCGGCCCAACGGCTTGGGCTCAAGGCCGTGGGCCACCCGACTCTTCTCCCCAGGCGCATCCTTGCGCCGGTCCGCAAGGGTTGAACAGCGCATTGCCCGGAAGTCCCGTTTTGGCAGGATCACCCCGCCAACTCGAGGTAGGCTCGCCCGGCGGGGCGTTCCTGGCAATGTGTGCGGCCATCTCACGCAGCAAATTCGCCGTGGTCATCGGCTGCCAGCCATGCCCTTTCAAGGGGCGGCCATAGCGGAAATCACCGCCGTAGGCGGGCGCTTTGGTGCTGTCGAGAAAATCCTGAAGAAAGTACATGGCCGGCGCCAGGTAGAAGTCGTCGTAGTCGCCGGTCAGCATGTGCAACTTGCCGACCAGCTCCGGCCCGATGCGCGACCAGTTTTGTTCCAGGTAGTAACGTAGATCATAGCCGTGATCGCGCATGTACTGCGCCACTTCTGGATCGATCTCGCCGGTCTTGAGGTCGAACAGGCGGCGCGGGTAGCCATCTGCATCGGTCGGACCGTACACGGCGTTCCAGATGTCGAGCTGAGCTCCGGAGCGGCCGCGAGTTCCCGATGCGAGCTCCATCTGCGCGATCGCCCTCATCGATGCGACCGGCTGCCCGTCGGAGGACATTTGCATCATGCGCTCGGGAGCCCCGGGCGCCGCATTGGGCACGACGAAAGCGTTCGTGTCCGAGTAGATGTCGCTGAGCTGGTAACGCCGGAAATCGATGGGATCCGGGAAGAACGTCCACGTGCCGCCGAAGAACTCGGGGTGATACACCTGCAGCGCGAGCGATTCCCAGCCACCCGTCGAGCCTCCCGTCAACACCCGGGCGTACGGCTTCTTGATGATGCGGAAATGCGCTTCCACGTACGGAATCAGCTCGTTCATGATGGCATCGCCGTACGGGCCATTGTTCGCCGAATTGACGGCGTACGAGTCGTCGAAGAACGGTGTCGGGTGCAGGAACGAGACGACGATCATGCCCGGCATCTCGCCCGACACCCACGAGTTGTAGAACTCATGCCCGGTCTCTTTCATGCCGTTACCCGTCCAGGCGCGCGGCCCCTCGACATTGGATCGCGGATTGACGGGCGCGAGCCGCACCGCTGTCATCGTCGAGTCCTGCGTGTTCGGATCCTCGTTGAAGCCGAAAGGTGCATCCAAGGAGAAGTGGTTCTGCTGGTACACCACGGGGTAATAGGTGTTCGGATGCTCGGCATAGCCTTTGGGCAGCAGCACGATCGCGCCCAGCTGCTGCGGTTCGCCCCACCACTTGGTCAGGATGTCGCTCTGGATCTTGATGTGCTTGACCCAATTCGTGTCCTTCGGCTCCTCGATCGGCGGCAGCTTGTGGTCGAAGGTCAGCCTGACCTTGAATCCTTGCGCAGGATCGAGATGCACCTTGATGGGAGTACTCAACAGATTGCCGGGGGAGTAGGCCCAGCGCTGACCATCCCAATGGTCCTGGTGAGCCCAGATCGTATGCCCATCGGCTCGGTGGTACTGCGTGTAGACATTGAGCACCGCCTGCACGTAATAGTCGCCGGCGGGAAGTTCGCGCATGCTCCAGAGCGGATAACCCACGGCGTTGCCATCGAGCGTGGCCGGCTGGCCGGGCTTCAACTGGTCGATGTCGGCGGCGAAGAACGGCACTCTCCCGACCCGTGATCGTGCTGATTGGTAGGAAGCCACGCGCGGCTCGACGTCGTCCTTGGTGTAGAGCGTCACGAACACGCGCCCGGTGATCGGCGCATCGTTGAGCGATGTGGGAAAGCTCACGAGGAATTCGGTGCTCTTGGCAGCCGTGGCGGCAGCTGCCTCCCCACCACCATAAGAGAGCGTTGCCGCCAGCAGCACCAAGGCACCAGCAAAACTGGTACGAATCATGGGTAGCCTCCCCGGGTCGTCAGTACTTGATATTGAAGTCGATACCGGCGGTCAGCGGCTGACTCACGGCGATGCGCTGGAAATCTGGAAGATTTTCGGCATCCTGCGTGATGTTGCTCAAGAATGCGCGCTTGTTGCCGACGTTGTTGATGAACAACACGGCGCTCCACTTACCGGCCTCGATGCCGCCGCGGATGTTAGCCAACTGGTAGCTAGGCAAATTGTTGAGGGCATAGCTGGTATCGGTGCGGGTCCCCACGTACGTGATATCGCCGCGCGCCGTCAGCGTGAACTCACCCGTCAGCGGATGCCTGTAAGCGAGCGATGCCGAACCGGTGAATTTCGGATCGTCCTGAAGCTGGGTTCCGGGGCTGAAAATCGAGTTGAGCAGATCCGCGGTCACCAATACCGCATGTGTGGCGCCGACATTCAGCGAGGCGGTCAACTCCGGTGTGACCAATGCCTTGATCTCGACTTCGCCGCCATAAACGTGTGCATTGCCGGAATTCGCCGTGTAGATCTCGCCGCATTCCGTGAGATTGTTGGTCTGCTGAACGCCGTACCAAGACTCGAAGAAACCGGAGGCGTTGATGGAGATGCGATTCTCGGCCCCGCGCCATTTTTCGCCGAGTTCGTAACTCCACAAATGGTCCGATGCGAAACTCGTCGGTCCCGATACGAAGCCGGTCGAACCGTATTCACTTTGCAGATTGGCCTCGCAGCTGGTGGGTCCCGACGTCGGGATGGGCCCGGTGCCGCCACCCGGTCGGAAACCCTTGGCTGCAGTCGCGTACACCAACAAGTCCGGGCCAAAGTTGTAAGACAACGAGAACTTGGGCGTGACGCCCTGGCTCCGCGCGCCAGTCGTGGTGGTCGAGTCGCCTCCGGTGAGTTCGCCGAACAGCGTCGAGGTCGTTTCTGTTTGGTAAGAATAGCGGCGCAATCCCACGGTGCCGGCGAGAGCCGGCGTGAAATTGTAAGTGAGCTGCCCAAATACCGACTGTTGCAGGATCTTGAGTGGGTTCAAGGCCGTGAACAGATCGTAGGCGCCGTTGGGATACGTTACGGGTGGTATGCCGGGGAAGGTGCCCGCCGAGGGGTAATAAATGTCCAATGTCGACTCGAAGTCCTGATAGAAGTATCCGAGCAGCCATTTGAAATTCGAGTCGCCCACCGAAGAAACACGCAATTCCTCGGTGGTCTGGTGCGACAAGTTGATCTCCTGCGCATAGGCCGCGCCGAGCCCGCCATCCGCCGGATTGTAAGTGGTGAATCCGAGACCCGAGGTCCATGATTCTGAGGCGTCTTGGATGTTCGGCTCGTAGCGGTTCCAGTAGGCCGTGTCGGAATCGACCGCGAAATAGTCATTCTTATATCCGAGCTTCAAGCTGCCGAGCTTGAATTCATCACGGATGGTTTCGGCGATGTCGAACGGTTCATAATGCGCGTTGGTGCCCGGAACGCCGTCGATCTGCGGCCAACCGCCGGCGCTCGTCCTCTGATAGAAGAAGGCCGGCGTGATGGAGAAGCCATCGAAGGGTTGTATGAGCGCGCTGAGGCGCAACGTCGCACGGTTGACGTCATTGACGCCCTTGTAATCCTCGGCGACGGGGGCGGCCTGGACATTGCCGCGCACCGTACCATTGTCGGTCGCAAATGGAAAAGTCCCCGGCTGGGTGACGATGCGATCGATCCAGCCGCTGTCGTGCTCATAGGAGCCGACGATGCGCAAGGCGGCGATGCCGCTCAGGGGCAGATTGATCATGGCATTCTCGCCATGATTGAAACCGCCGCCATCCGTGCCGCCCAACACCAACTCGCCCGAAGCGTCGAATTTGCTCGGGTCGGGTGCGTTCGGCACGATCTTGATCGTGCCGCCCATCGAACCCGAACCGTACAGCGTACCTTGAGGTCCGCGCAACACCTCGATGCGGTTCACATCGTACAGCGCCGGTGAAATGGCGATTCTGCCTTCGTTGCTGCTGGAGGTCGCGGTCAATAGAAAATCATCGTAGTAGAAGCCGACCGTGGGAGAGTTACCGCCGGTCGATGAGACGCCGCGCATCTCGAATTCCGTGAATCCCGGTCCTGAGGTGCGGATCGAGACGCCCGGCACCGACTGCAGCAAGGTCGCAACGTCCGTCGCGCCGCGATCCTGGATGTCGGCTTGCGAGACGGCGGTCAAGCTGATGGCGGTGTTTTGCACCGTGGATTCGCGCTTCTCGGCGGTCACGACGATCTCGCTCAGCTGCGCCGAGTCCGCGCCGCTGCCCGTCGAGACGCTACTTTGCTGCGCTTGGGCGGCTGCGGTTGCGAGTGCCGCCAGAACCGAAGTGCAATAGACAAACCCCATCCCCAGAATTTTATTTTGCGCCATTACATTCCCGGTCGTTATTAAGAACGTATACGTTGAGTATACGCTCGCATCACATCATCGCATTATTGAGTTGTCAAGCGCGGGACCGGCGCGGCCGACACGCTGCGATGATCCGGCGCCGATGCCGGGCAAGAGCGTCAGTTGACGGGTATGAGTTCGACCCAGCTCGATTGGACAGGATTCACGGAGCCATTGGGGTCGTAGGTCGCATCGGCATTCAGTACCACGGTGCGTCCGTCGCTCGAGCCCCAGGAATGAATTGCATTGTAATCGAGGTTCAGGACCTGACCCGTCGCAGGATTGACGAAGTCAGCGCGGTCCGAGGCGAAGTTGACGATTCGATGAGCGGCGGCGGCGCGTGCATCTTGTGCCGCTTGGGCGTTGTTCATGGAGCTCCGAGTGGAGTTGGCCAGCCGTTCATCGAAGGCCTGGGCGCTCGCCACGCGAGCATCGCCGTCCGCCTTTAGCTTGGCAAGATTGGCGGCTGCGATGCGATTGAAATCCGCCGTGGCCGCCTGGAAGCGCGCATTTTGGTCGTTGACCATCCGGTGCAACCAAGCGTCGTCGACCTTGGCCGAGCTTAAGATCTCGCCAAAATCGGGGCCGTTGAGAAATTCGTCCAGATGCCCCGATGGCGCGCGCGCGAGGCTGATCCCGTAGGTGTTGCAGGTGGTCGTCGTGGACGCGGGCGAGGCGAACATGGCCATCGAGTGCAGGTACGAGCAACTGACGACGCTGCTGAGTTCCTCATCGACGAGGTGGCCGCCGCGGCTGTACTGGATGCGGACCGACGCCCCGGTGATGGACGGTTTCTGTCCGGCGGCCTGCGCACCGGATTGCATGTTATGGATGGTCTGCTGCACGAGCGGTCCGCCGGAAGAGACCTTGATGACGGTGGCACCCGGATGAAGATTGGTCACGACGATGTTGGTGAGGAAGTCCGCGGCAGTTTGAATATTCACGCCAGGGCAGCCGTTGCGCGCCGTGATGGTTTGCATCTGCGGGCTCGTCGAGTAGCTCCACGTGGCTCCGGGAAGTGCCGCCACCGATGTCAGGCCGTCGGGACTCGAGACGGAGTACTGGATGGATAAGAACGGGTTGCCGTGACAGCCCGGCACTCGCATGACGGTACCGGCAAACTTCCAACCCGCAGGGACGGTCACCGATCCCGCGGGGATCTGATAATGATCATCCATGATCGTCTCGGTACGGGCACCCGACCGTGCCACGGCGGCATCACAGCCGTCATGCGGCGTGACGAGGATTAGAAGCACGAGAGAAGATAGCGCGGCGGGTCCGAGAGGGAGGGACATCGAGGTTTTCTCCCGGGCTGAGAATCGTCCATCTGCATGGTAGCAATCGAGTGCGCGGGCAGCAAGAATCGGGCCCTTTCCAGTCATCCCAGTCATCGCCCCAGGGCGGTCCTGCCCGCGTCGCCACCTCAAGATGGCCTGGCGGCCGCTTTGCGAGCGCGGGCCAGAAGCTGCGGATTGCCCATGGTTTCGCAGCACGCCGCGAATGACTCCGCAGGGCCGAGCCACCGCAGTTCATCGACGTTCACCACGGTCGGCGCATCGGTTCGAAGTGTTGCGAGCTTCTTGAAAAGCAGCGCTGATGCGGCGCGCTCCGCGAGCACCTCCGGCGGAAACTGCTCAATCGCGCCATAGCGACCGATGAGCGCGGCCGCTCCCTTGGGCCCGATACCTGCGATACCGGGATAACCGTCCGCACTATCACCCACGAGTGCCAGATAGTCAGCGATGAACTCGGGGCCCACACCGAACTTGCCGCGTACGCCGTCGGCATCGCGGACGGCCTTGTTTCTGCGATCCACCTGCACGACGCGATCAGCGCGCACGCATTGCGCAAGATCCTTGTCGGGCGTCCAGATGCATACCTTCTGAACGCGAGAATCCTCGGCAGCGATCTTGGCCGCGGAGGCCAATGCGTCGTCCGCCTCGAAAAAGGTCATCGGCCAAACGGCGACTCCCATGGCCAACAGCGCATCTTCGAGCGCCTGGAATTGCGCAAGCAAGGCCGGCTCGATTCCCTCGCTGGTTTTGTAGCCGCTCCAAAGCTGATTGCGGAAGGATTCGATCACATGGTCCGTGGCGACCCCTAAGTGGGTCGCGTTCTCCTCGATCATTTGCAAAACCGTGTTGAGCACACCGACGACGGCGCCGAATGGCCGATCTTTGTCCTTGGTAAAACGACGCAGGCCATAGAAGTGCCGGAACAGCTCGTAGGTGCCGTCGATCAGATGAATGACCATTGCGTATTATCGCTCGGAGTGGGTGCCTACGGATCCGAGATTTGGTAATCTCCACTGGTCAGGCCAGCCGCCGGGGAGGGCTGTGCGCCGCGTGATAAGATGACGCCAGCTATCGAAAAATCGTGGACAGTTTTAGGCACGATCCACTGCTTTAAATGATAAGCCCAATGTCGCTCAACCTCTCTTCCGCCACCGGTGAAATCCTCGCCATTGGGCGGCGTCTCGACGCCCGGGGTCTGGCACCCGCGACCACCGGCAACTACTCGGTGCGCCTCGACGATGGGCGCATCGCCGTCACGGTCTCCGGACGCCACAAAGGACGCCTAAACGCCGACGATGTGACGCAAATCGACCTCGAAGGCCGCGCGCTCGGCGCGAAGACGCCATCGGCCGAGGCGGTGCTGCACGCCGGCGTTTACCGTCTCTACGAGGATGTGCGGGCCGTGCTGCACGTGCACTCGGTGGCATCGATCACCCTCACGCGCCTGCTGCCGCGGGGCTCGGATGTGGTGCTCGAAGGCCACGAGACGCTCAAGGTGCTGCCTGGCGTGACGACGCACGACACCCGTGTTGTGATACCGGTCTTCGATAATAGCCAGGACATGCCGGCACTGACCCGGCAGGTGCAGGCCCGGCTCGCGACGCTGCAACCTTCGCCGTCCGCATTGCTGTTGCGAGGACACGGGCTCTATGCGTGGGGAGCGAGCGTCGAGGAAGCCGAGCGTGTCGTCGAGGCGCTCGAGCTGATGATGGGCTGCGAACTCGAGACGCTGCGGGTCGCCGGTCGTAGAGTCACCGCAGAAGACCTTTAAACAGGAGACATTGCATGAGCCGCCTGACCATCTATCGCGACGACGCCCCGCAGGCGGCGGAACTCGACACCGTGGACGAAGCGCGCATCGCTACGGCGTTGGCGCGCATCGACGTGCGTTTCGAGCGCTGGGCCGCGCAACGGCCGCTCGATTCGCGCGATAGCGACGAGGACGTCCTGGCGGCCTATCAGGTCGAGATCCAGCGGCTCGAACGCGCTCACGCGTTCCGCTCCGTCGATGTGCTGCGCTGCCTGCCCGATCACCCACAGCGGGACGAGCTACGCGCGAAGTTTCTCGCCGAGCACACCCATGACGATGACGAGGTGCGATTTTTCGTCGAGGGCGCCGCCATGTTCTACCTGCATGCCGATGCGCGCGTGCACATGGTGCTGTGCGAACGCAATGATCTGATCAGCGTGCCGGCCGGTATGCGTCATTGGTTCGACATGGGACCGCAGCCCGACTTCACGGTGATACGCCTGTTCACGACGCCGGAGGGCTGGGTGGCGCGCTTCACCGGAGATCCGATTGCGGCACGCTTCCCGCCATTCCAGCGGCAAGCGGCGTGAGCGATGAGCTCACGCGCGCGCTCGTCCTCGATATTGAGGGCACCACGAGCTCCTTGAGTTTCGTGAAGGATGAGCTTTTCCCCTATGCGCGCGCCAGGCTTTCGAACTACGTTGCCGAACATGCTGGGACGCTGACTGCTCTGCTCGACGAGGTGCGCCGCATCGAGGGAAACGCGGCGCTCGATACGCAGCAGCTGATCGAAACCCTGATTCGGTGGATCGACGAAGACCGCAAACTCACGCCGCTCAAGTCCTTGCAGGGCCGCATCTGGCAGGAAGGCTTCGAGCGCGGCGAACTGCACGGTCATATATACGAGGATGCCGTGGAGGCCTTGCGCGCCTGGCACGCGGCGGGCCTGAAGATTTACATCTACTCGTCCGGCTCGGTGCTGGCGCAGCGTCTGATCTTCTCGCACACCGAGCATGGCGATCTCACGCCATACTTGAGCGGCTATTTCGATACGACCATCGGCGGCAAACTCGAGCCCGATTCCTACCGCACGGTCGCCGCACACATCGGTCTGCCGCCCGCCGCAGTGCTGTTCCTGTCCGATCATCCCGGAGAGATCAGCGCCGCGGCAATTGCCGGCATGCAGGTGATCCACGTGTGCCGCGATGCTCCGGACGTCGCGAAGGGCGATCGCACGCAGATCGCGAGCTTCCTCGAGTTGCAGCCCACGCGCGAGATCCAGCGCACGCGTGACGCGCAGCACAGACCGCGCCGAGCTCCAGCGGGCTACCGTACGCTCACCGTGGAGACGATCGCGGATTACCTCTCGGCTCACAGCATGCTGGTCGAGCGGCTCGGAGGTCCCCGCGATGCCTGGCGCACGCGCGAAGTGGGGGATGGCAACCTCAATCTGGTGTTCATCGTGGAAGGTCCGAGCGGCTCGCTCGTCCTCAAACAGGCACTGCCCTACGTGCGCCTGGTGGGCGGCAGCTGGCCGCTGCCGCTGTCGCGCTCGCATTTCGAACAGCTCGCGCTCGCCGAACAGGCGCGGTGGGCTCCGACATTCGTGCCTGCCGTGTATCACGCCGATTCGACCCTGGCGCTCATCGCCATGGAGTACTTGAGTCCGCACGTCGTGCTGCGCAAAGGGTTGGTGCGCGGCGAAATCTATCCAATCGTGGGTCGACACTTAGGTAAGTTCCTGGCGCACACGCTTTTTTCTACGTCCGACCTGCATCTGACCGCCGCGGTCAAGAAGCAGCGCATCGGCGCCTTCCTCGGCAACTTCGCCCTGTGCAAGATCAGTGAAGACCTGATTTTCGACGAGCCCTACTTCGACGCGCCGCTCAATCGGCATACGCGGCCGCAACTCGATGCTTTCGCCGAATCTGTGCGCCGCGACACGCCGCTCAAACTTGCCGTGCAGGAGTGGAAGGCGTGTTTTCTGAGCGAAACGCAAGCGTTGCTTCACGGCGATCTGCACACCGGGTCGGTGTTGGTGACGCGCGATGACACGCGCGTGATCGATCCGGAGTTTGCGTTCTACGGGCCGATGGGCTTCGATGTTGGCGCGCTCATCGGTAACTTCCTGCTCGCATACGCCTCGCAACGCGGACATGAACGCGCTCGCGGCGAGCGTGACGACTACAGGTTGTATCTGCTCGCGCAGGTGAGCGACTTGTGGCTTAGCTTCGCGCAGGTGTTCGCCGACCTGTGGCGCGAGCGCGGGCAGGGCGACCTGTATTCGCGGAGACTCCAGACAGACGCACCACAGTTGCTCGAGCAGGCCATCACGCTGCGGCTCGAGTCGATTTGGAAACAATCGGTGGGCTTTGCGGCTTGCAAGATGCTCCGCCGCATCCTGGGGCTCGCGCATGTGGAGGATTTCGAGTCCATCGCCGACGCGGAATTGCGAGCGCGATGCGAGCTCGGCGCGGCACGGCTTGCCCGCGATATGCTGCTAAATCCCGGCGCCTATCCGGATCTTGTGTCGCTGATCGAAGCTGCGCGGCAGCACGCATGAATCCCCTCGATCCGGCCGAGCGTACTATCGCGCTCACCCAGAACGGCTGGTCGGTCAGCATTCTCGACCAGCGCCGGCTGCCTTGGCGAGTCGAGCGCATCGAGCTGATTTCTGCTGCCATGGCCGCTCGGGCCATCCGCGAGATGTGGGTTCGCGGCGCGCCGCTCATCGGCGCAACCGCCGCGTATGGTTTATGCCTGGCGCTTCGGGAGGATCAGTCCGACGCTTCGCTCGAGCATAACCTGGCGCTTTTATCGGCCGCGCGGCCCACCGCCGTGAACCTGCGCTGGGCGTTGGAACGGCTTCGCACGAGCGTTCAGCCGCACGCGGGCGCCGCGCGCGTAGCGGCCGCATACCGCTGCGCCGCGGCGATCTGCGATGAAGAGGTGCGCAGCTGCCGCGCGATTGGCGAGCATGGCCTCGAGCTCATTCGCCGCCTCGTGAAGCCCGGCATGCCGGTCAATGTGCTCACGCATTGCAATGCCGGCGCGCTCGCCACGGTCGGTATCGGGACGGCACTGGCGCCGATCTATCAGGCGCACGCCTCCGGCATCCCGGTGCACGTCTGGGTGGATGAGACGCGCCCGCGCAATCAAGGCGCGCTGCTGACTGCCTACGAACTCGAGCGCGCCGGCGTCGCGCATACGGTGATCAGCGACAATGCCGGCGGCCTTCTCATGCAGCGCGGCCAAGTGGATCTGTGTCTGGTGGGTGCCGACCGAGTCACGCGTAACGGCGACGTGTGCAACAAGATTGGCACCTATCTGAAAGCGCTTGCGGCGCGCGACAACGAGGTGCCGTTCTACGTTGCATTCCCGTTCTCCACGTTCGACGGTTCTCTCGAGAGCGGGCGCGACATTACCATCGAGGAGCGCGATGCGGACGAAGTCACCACGATCAGCGGCCAGACGCCGGCGGGCGAGATGACGGTGAGCATCACGCAATCTCGGGCCGCCAACCCGGCTTTCGACATCACACCGGCGCGGCTGGTCTCCGCCTACGTCACCGAGCGCGGTGTCAGCCAGAGAATCGCGGACCAGGAGGTTCGTTAGCCCGTATGAATCATAAAGCATCGGTGCGCGAACGCGTTTTCACCGAGTTGCGCAAGGTTGCGCTCCCCGACAGCCGCTTTCACTACGATTTTGGCGAGTTCATAGCCGATTTTGCCGGCAGCGATCAGGCAATTGACAGCCTCATGAGACACCGTTTTTATCGTAACGCGAGCCTGCTTTTCATCACGCCCGATAATTGTCTCGAGCAGTTGCGCTATCGCACCCTGTTGGACGGCAAGTGCATTCTGATGACTACCTATGCGATCAAGCGCGGTTTTTGGCTGCTGGACCCCGGCAAAATCCCCCGGGAGAAATTGCTCTATGCAGCGACACTCGACGGCATGGAACGGGTCGGCATTCCGCTCACCCTCGCCGCTATTCGCGAGCGCTTCACGTCGGTCGATTACATGATCACGGGTACCGGAGCCATCAACGACGAGGGCATCCGATTTGGCAAAGGGCATGGTTTCTTCGATGCGGAGTGGGCCATGCTATATCGCATCGGAATGATCAGCGCCGCCACGCCTGCGGCTGCGGTGGTCCACGATTGCCAGGTTTTACGCGAAACCTTGTCCCCGGAGGCATTCGACACCGTCGCCGACGTGATTTTCACGCCCACCCGCGTCATCGAAGTGCCGGCGCCGCATAAGCCGACCTGCGGCATCCTCTGGGACGTTCTCGATCCCCATATGCTCGACACCATCCCGCCGTTGCAGGAACTAAAGGCGCTCGAACAGTCGCTGCGGCCGGACAACTGAAGCGCTCGAAAGTGCAGACTGTATGGAACCGCCGGCGTCGCCTGCTGCAAAGTGCGGCCGCGCTCGGCGCGGCGATGATGATGGGTCAGTCGCGCGCGGGGGAGAATCAAACGCTGCGCGTGGGTTATCAGAAAGGCGGAGGCATACTGAGCGTCCTCAAGGCGCAGGCGATTTTGGAGAAGACGCTGCGTCCCCGTGGCTGGGAAGTCACCTGGTCCGAGTTTCCGGCCGGTCCCCAGCTCCTGGAAGCGATGAATGCCGGCAGCCTGGATTTTGGCTACACCGGCGGCCCACCGCCGATTTTTGCTCAGGCCGCCGGTAATGATCTTGTCTATGTGGGCGCCGAGCCGATAGGACTATCGACCGAGGCCATCGTCGTCAAACGGACGTCGCCCGTAGCCGTCGTACTTGCCCTCAAAGGCAAGAGCGTTGCGGTTCAAAAGGGTTCAAGCGCGCATTTCCTGCTGCTCGCAGCCTTGACTCGCGCCGGTTTGTCCTTTGCCGACATCCAGCCCATTTACCTGGCACCGTCCTATGCCCGCGCAGCCTTTGAATCAGATCGGGTGGATGCGTGGGTGATCTGGGATCCCTATCTGGCAAGTGCGCAAGCGTCGATGGACTTGCGCGAAATCGCCGACCACGGCAATCTGCCGGAAACGTTCGGATTCTATATTGCGACCCGTAAATTCGCCGATCTTGCAGCCGATGAATTACTGCTGGTGTTACGGGAACTGGCCGACGCCGGCGCCTGGGCGGTCGCCAACCCGCAGGCGGCGGCGCAGTTGCTCGCGCCGCCGTTGGGGTTGCCGGTCGCCGTGGTCGAAGCCTGGCAACGACGTGCCCGGTATGGCGTGCAGCGCATCGACGCCGCGGTCATCGCCAGCCAGCAAACAATTGCGGATGCGTTTTTTCAGCAGCACCTGATCCCAAGGAAAATCGACATCGCCGGCGCGGTGTGGCGAGTGCCCGGCAACCCGACGTGACTTCGCAGAGGCCAGCGCGATCGCCCACCAACTGTGCAGCATCACAAGGCTGCGATAGATTCTCGATTACGGTAAGGTGAGCCTGATGGCGAGCATCATTTCGCAGCGGCGTACCGATCGGTTGTTTTTTCCACTGATCGCCCTGCTGCTCGTGGTCTATGTGCTGCTCGGGTTCTGGCCCAGCTACATCGGCGCGGGCCTGGTTTTTGCGAAGCTTCCCAGCGGGCTCGTGCACATTCACTCCGTTTTGTACGTCGGCTGGATAGCCCTCTTTGCCACGCAGATTGCGCTCGTTGAAAACCGCCATGTCGCGACCCATCGCAAGCTTGGCATTCTGATGGGCTGGTGGGCCGCGGCCATGGTGCTGGTGGGTCCGGCGACGGCGGTCATGGCCGTACGCAGAGAACCTAGCGGTCTTAGCGCCGGCGGGTTCGCTGGCGACCTCGCACAGACCGTAGCCTTCACTATTTTGATTTCAGCGGGGCTGGCACGACGCAGAAACGCGCCCGAGCACAAACGACTCATGACCCTCGCGAGCGCTGCGATCATCGGTCCCGCGCTTGCACGTTGGCCCTTTGAATTCATCCAAAACGGACCGCCGTTCGCGCTGGCGTTCTTTTACATTCTCCAGCCGTTGTTACTAATTGCCTATGACCTGGCGACCCAGCGACGGGTCCAGCGCGTAACGTGGTTTGGCCTTGGAGTGATGCTGCTGGTATTGACGAGCTTTCTCACGTTGCCCGCTTGGCGCGGGTGGCAGATATTCACAACCTGGGTTGCGCACTTCTAGTGACCCCCCGCGGTATCGGCTGGAACCGGTCAAGGAGCCGCAGCGGGCGCCAGACCCGGGCCTAAGTCGGCGAGCCCCAGTGCGTCCGCGAGTTTCGCGGCGAGCTCGCGCCGGCTGGGATCCCGATGGATCTGGCAATAACGCGCCCACAGAAAGAACCGCCCTGTGTCGTCGAGCGGCGTGGTTGATGCGATTTTCGCCACATTTGCATCGAAAAGACTCGGAAAGTCGGGGACACGCCCATCGACGTCGGTAAATCCATATTCGCGCGCAAGGTCGGACGCGAAGTGAATCAGGCCCGCCTTTTGGCGAACCTTGGGGTCGGCCGCCAGCGCGACGACTGCACGGCCGACGAGGCGCGGCGTTTCAGACTCGACGAAGTAGGGGTCCTTGGCGATCGCATCACGCCAATTTTCCTCACTGACGCCGAAATGATCGAGCACCGCTTCCGAGCGCAGGAAGCCGGGTGACAGCGACAATGCAGTGACTTCGGTTCTTGCCAGCTCCATCGCCATGCCATAGGCATTGCGCGCCAGCGCAGCCTTGACCAGATCGTAGAGAATATGTCCGCGATAACCCGCGAAATGGCCGTCGATCACCTCCACGATCAGGCCGCGGTTCGCCTCGATCATGAGCGGCGCGGCATGACGGCAGGTGATCAAGTGGCTTATCAGGGTCTGGTCGAGATAGGCGCGTACGTTGGTCAAATCGATCTCCCAGAAGCGGCGCGACCAGTCGATCATGGGATCGGCGCCCCAGATGCTGTCGACCAGAACATCCAGGCGCCCCGAATCATCGCGTATGCGGGCCGCAAGCTTGGCTACGTCCTCCTCGCGGGTATGGTCGAGCTGCACGGCGATCGCCTTGCCGCCGGCCTGTTCGATGAGCGCCACGGTCTCGTCGATGGTTTCGGGGCGATTCATGCCCTTCGGATTGCCGGCGGCACTGCGGCCCGTGCAATAGACGAGGGCGCCGGCCTCGCCCAGAGCTCTCGCGATACCACGCCCCGCGCCTCGCGTCGCACCCGCCACCCATGCAACTCGATCGGCAAGAGGCAAGTCCGTCCGCATGTCCGTCTCCTGTTACTTTACCCGCTGCTTTTCGAGCTTTCTGGCCAGTGTTCTGCGATGCATCCCCAAGCGCCGCGCCGCCTCGGAAACGTTGAAGTCTGCCGCGGCCAAGGTCTCGTGGATCTTTTCCCATTCGAGCGTCTTGATCGATGACGCGCGTTCGGTCAAGGTCACGTCGACGTCACCTTCCGCCCGGGAAAACGCCGCCTCGATATCGTCGGTATTCGATGGTTTGGCTAGGTAGTGGCAGGCGCCGAGTTTGATGGCTTCTACGGCGGTCGCGATGCTCGCGTAACCCGTCAAGACGACGATGAGAGTGCCATCATCGTTTTGCTTGAGCGCTTGAACACAGGCGAGTCCGGAGCTCTCGCCCGACAGCTTCAAATCGACCACGGCATAGTCCGGTGTTCGCGTCTCGAGGATCCGCTGCACTTCCTCGAGACTGGCCGCGCACATGACTGAGTAGCCTCGCCGCTCGAACGATCGGACCAGGGTTCGCGCGAAGGCCTTGTCGTCTTCGACGATCAACAAGAGTCGCTCCAGGTCCATGGCTAGGAGCGCAGCCTGAGCGCATCCAGAGGCAGACTCAACGTCACCTCGGCTCCCCCTTCCGGTCGATTGCGCGCAGAGACGCTACCGTGCAGGAGCCTCGAGACGTTGGTCACCAGAAACAATCCCAATCCCGCACCCGCCCGGGGTTTGGTTGATTGATGGGGTTTTCCCAACTCGGCCAGCATGGCCGGTGCGAACCCTGGACCTTTGTCCGTTACCACGAGTTCAAGTCGCTCATCGTTGCGCCTCGCCAGAAATCCCACCCAATCCGGCGACGATTCCAAGGCATTGTCGAGCACGTTGTGAATCATTTGCTTGATGGCGGTATCGGAGACGATACGCAAGTCATCGCCGAATTGGTAATGATACGTCAGGTGGGTCGCGGATCGCGAGACGCGCCATTCGCTCACCAGTTGATCCAGAAAGGTGCGGATCGTGGTTTCGCTGGCCGACTCGCCCCGAGCGTCGCCCGCCGACAGCAACACGCCGCTGACGATTTCCTTGCAGCGGCGGATTTGAACCTGCATTTCGTCCAATTCTTCGAGGATCTCGGCGTTGCCGGCGAACATCGACATCCGGCGCCAGTCGCCGAGAATGACCGAGACCGTCGACAGGGGCGTTCCTAACTCGTGCGCGGCTCCCGACGCCAGAAGTCCCATGCGAATGATGTTGTCCTCCTGAACCGCGCGCTGCCGCAGATCCGCGAGTCGCGCATCTCTTGCCCGGAGGTTTCGATTGATGCGGGTGATGAAAATGACCAGCAACGCGGCGTCGAGCACAAAACAAATAATCAGCCCGACGACATAAGGAACCAGGAAACTACCGCCGTATCGGGAGGGGATGCTCAAGGGTTCATGGAACATGC
>Ga0116231_10006396_pt1 | contig 22487 bp, 19 predicted proteins | sample S1TSphgellanicum_2_FD_89695 | JGI IMG/M metagenome (GOLD analysis project Ga0116231, IMG submission 89695) | Host-associated microbial communities from peat moss isolated from Minnesota, USA - S1T2_Fd - Sphagnum magellanicum MG | ecosystem: Host-associated > Plants > Peat moss > Unclassified...
GAGTGTTGTTGGAAATAAATCCAGTTTTGTTTTGGGGGGGGGGGGGGTTGCTGCATGCAAGAAACCAAATGTGGTGTGGTGTTCTGTGAGGGACAAAACATGCGTTGGATTTCAACAATCTAAGAGAGAGAAGGGAGAAGACTTTGGATTTCAACAACCTGATAGAGAGGTCCACATATGGCTTAAGTTATTATTTTCACTGCGGTGGGCTAGGATGTCGGCCCCAATACTAGGACAGATTAGCAAGATTCAGTTATAGAGCTGTTGTCCAGAGTACTATATCCTGCAGAGAGGGCAGGAGACAAATTTTGACAAAGAATGGGGCAAGAAATTGAGAGTAGCAATATGAAAATAATGAAATAATGATTTTATGGGACAACAAAAAGTAGCAATGAGCTTGTTGGCAGAGGAATTTGTTAGGAGGGAGTGACATATCTGTGATTAGACTTGACATCATGTTCACCCAATACAAACACCAATGCTACAGTTGCTATTTGACATGTGCCTGGCACGGCTCTTTTCTTCTACTTTGTTCTAAAGCAGCCAGCAAAAGTGCTTTGGACCCATGGGGTTGTTCAAAACCACACCACTTTGGAAGGTGCTGCTCATCTTTGTAGGGTTTAATCAAATTGTTAGTCCTTTCTTTCTTCACAGATTTTCAATTGTGTACCTAACCAAACAAGAATGCAACAACAAGTGTGCAGTATGACGGGTAGCCTGTCTTGTGATGTAGGGGATAGTATGAAAATGTGTGCCAGAAGTAATCCCCCATCCCCTAATGGGGTTCTTTCTGGTTGTCTGAGATGAGAGCCTAATTTTTAAGGCTCAACTTTAGGCTGCAAAGAGTTGTATGGAGCTTGTGTATAAATATGTGTGTATGTATATATGTATATCTGTTAAACACTAGCTGCCAAACTACATGCACCATTCACTGGTTCATCAGCAAACCCTTTCCTGGGTTTACTCAGTGACCTCTTTGTTTTCCTCTCAATAGGGGGAAGGCTGCCTAGGTTGCTACCAGTGTTGGTCTGGTCTCAACTTCTTTTGATACCAGCCGATACTGCTACTGGCACTTTTTTTAAAAATTGGTACCAGTCTCATACTGATATTTGCTATCTTTCAAGTGTTTTCAAACCAGCCTGGTACTGGTATTAGGCGCAATACTGATTTTGGGCTGGTATATGGCAGGTATATGCCTTATATATAGACTGATATAAGACTGACATGAGATTGGTATTGCCTCAAATCCCTACCAGGCTGGTACCAGACATAGGTCATACGTATTTGATACCACTGTTCATACTAATATTGATATCAGTCTCTAACCCTGGATACCAGACCAACGCTGGTTGCTACTGTGTTGAATTCTTTCTAAAATGAATTCATTGTTAAAAAAGGGGGAAAAACATACATATGTATGAGAATCAGTGTTTTTTCTTTGATTTTCTGATTACGTTTCAGTAGCGTGCATTCCAAGAGGGATTTAGAACTAAATGGTGACAAGTTCTTAGAATCTATGCAAACTGCAAAAAAAACTGTTTGAAAAAATGCTACCAAACCTAACTCTGAGTAGAAATGTGATGGAAAATGATCAATTTTTTTCACATTTTGGTGAATTTTTTCCTCAAAAGTAGGGAATAGTTGATAGAAAGATTTTATTTATCGTACTTGTGCGAAACTTGGCACCAAAAGAAAGGCTGTCTGGAATAGATTCCAAATAGAACAATTTGGAATCAGGAAGATTACCACGTTATTTCTGAGACCTAATGTGATTTTTGCAATCTTTTTCTTGTCTTTGGAGGAAATTGGGATAATGTACGGAATCTAGTATATGGCTGGATCTAAAATCCTATATTGCTTGCAAGTGAGAGAGTGGGCTTTTGCAACATGAGGAGTTAGCTGCACTTAGTCAAATTTGGCTACAGGTAAGAGATGAAAGAAAGAAATTAGGAAACTCGCTGAAACCTATCATCTAAATCTGGCAACTTCAAAAAAAGAATCCTCAAAATCTGACAACTTTGGGCCATTTTTTCCAAGAAAAGCCTTTGTCTGATTTCGAACTGGCTTTTCTTTTTGGTCACCAAAATGCATGCAGTCAACCAAAGAAAAAACACTGACAGAGTGTACAATATTGCTGCAGTCACTTTGGGGAAACCCTCTGAAAACCATTAAGAAGTTTTCAAAGAACAAAGTGCTCTATAGATTAACGAGAAAGAAAGTTTGTAAAGCACTGGATTTCCAAACACATGGGAAGAGATGGCAGTGTGCTAGTGTATGAATTTTCTTTGCATGTACTTTGAACTTTTGTTCAGAATCTTCAATTCAAGTCTCCTGGTTCAAACACACTTATGACCTATGTACATGATGCTGACATGGTTGCCGTCAAAATCCACCATGCATTCCCACATCTTCTCACTGGACTGGAAGTGTGTGTAGGAAAAGGAGTGTGACAAGTATGGGGCGAAGCAAAATGAGATCACATGGAAACTTCCCGATCATGAATTTTCAGGACATTTTTTAATCTCACCAATATTGATGAAGGTGTGCCATGCCAACCAGCCTGACAAGTTGGCCCAAACACAGACCTCTCTCGAGGTTATGGGGTCAGGATTAGGTTTTTAATATCCATTGGGCCCAAAAGCAAGCAAATCATTTTTAAGAAACATCAATGAAAAGTACTATGCTATAATTGCATTGCATGTAAGTTGTATGTGAATATCTGACTGACCCATGAAGATTACAGATTGTACAATACATAATGATGATCCTTGCATTCTCTAGTTTTTCCAATAAGATGTTTTCATTAGAGTTACCTGTAAAGTAGCTACAAACTGGCTGTACTGGACTACAGTTTCATCAAAACTGGGGACCAAATGAGAAGAGCATTCAACAGTAGACAGGAAAGAAAATCAGGGAACCAAACTAATTTTCTCCTAAATTGATCCTCAGGGGAGTTTCACCTCCAGTTTTGGATTTGCCTTCACTGCAGCTCGTATTGTTCATTAAATCAAGCCTTATCAGAATAAGATCTTATACCTGATGTCCATGTATTCACCAAGACATACTAGTCTTATACCAGTCTATATACCAGGTGTGAATTCACCAAACAATCAGGGAGGGGAACATTGATAGAGAATGAAAGAAGCTTTGTAGAAATCATCCGCTAGGGAATTGAAGCCCATAGAGGACCTTGCCCAAATGCAAGCTTCTTAATACCCCAATCCAGTTCATACAAACAGATAATGTGTAGGGTAAAGCTGAAGGCCATGTGCATTGCCAGAATGAGGATCCATGTAAGGCAGAGCAGAGCACAGGCTCAATTTGGGCTTTACCAAGCATAAAGATCTATGTCAATTTTGTTTCCATGATGGGTATCATGGGAGAGCATTTTATTTTTTGAAATGCCTCACAAACAGCAGAGGAAAAATTGCATTGGGTAAGGTGCCCTCTGATTATACTATGAAAATCAGTACAAGTCTTTACTAAACCAAATAATTCAAATGAAGAATGAATTCATAGTGGTCCATCAAATGCAGTACAAGTTTTTACTAAACCAGATAATTGAAATGAAGAATGAATTCACAGCAGTCCATCAAAGGCTACTAGGAGAGATTGTTAGTGCATGAAAATAACCTATCCCTTCTTGCATCCAACATAAGGCTCAGATCAACTGATAGCTGAGCAGATCATAGCTAAAGATCATTCACCATATGAGAGAACAAATAAATTAAAGAATAGACAATCTCCATGAAAAAACCCAGTGTTGGGCAGCTATTAAAACCAACAACAGACCCTCAATAGTTATCAGGGGAGTTCTTAGGATTCGTAACCATGATTCTCAAAAAAACATTGCAGACCCAGTACTGGTATATAACCACAGTTCTCAATTTTTTTTTATGAAATCGAATTAATGTCAGTGCATTGCCAGTTCCTTCATGAAAACTACTGGTTATTTGAGGTTTGTGAAATGACTGGTTCTTTGATTTTGATTTTTGCTCAAAGAACCAGAACCAAGGGTTCTCTCATTCTGAAATAATTTAACCACCGAAACCAATGGTTCTTTCTAAATTCAAATAACTGCACAACATTGAAAAAAACTGTGTCAGATTTGGAAGAGATCTGATACTAGATTACAGTAATTAAATGAAGACATGATTGGTTTTTGCTACTACCAGGCTAGCAGCTAGATAAATGCTGAAATCAAAGAGCCATAAGCCTACATAAAGCCAGCAGGAGTAAGCATTTGTGCATAACTTATTTTCTTATCATTCTAGGACACAATGAAAGTAGAATAAGGAAAGTTCTCTAAGGTAGTAGGACCTTTGAAAATATCTGCAAATAGAAGTCCAATGGGGCTGTTGTCAAGTAGTCGTGCAACTTGTTTATTTAAATGAAATAAACTTGAAATACGTTTCATCATCAATAAACCCCATGACATCATGGCAATCTGAACGAGTTCCATGTACTCATAACAAGGTTTCATCAAACACTTACAACTATCACGAACGACATTCAAAAATCTACTCCAACATAGACCATAAAATATATCCTAAGACTTATATATATATATATGTATATATATATATATATATATATATATAAATTCAACAAGTATGTCTGTGACAGGGCTATACCCAACTGACAGTTCTTACCCAAGTGACTTTGGACGAACAGTGATTTCATCACGCCGTTATTTGTAGAGTAGGTAGTAAGTACCTACTAGTCTAGGTCACAGAACCTGCTGAAGCCACGGGATCGTCCTAGGTACCTACCCTAGACCGGACCAGACAAGGAGGCAATCAGCTCGTCTCCCGAAAAGGACGCTCGAACCACGGACAGTTATTTGAAAAGAAAAGTTTTTTTAAAAAACCAAAAACATCAACCAAACATTGTTGAAATAACACACCTGTGCATTATGCACAAGGTTCACACTAGTTACATTTTATTTATTGTTGATTGCTCAAATTCATTCATTATCATTCATTGTCATTCACTATTCATCCATAATATGCATTGCAACAAATGCCTAAAATTGCTTCATAAACAATGAGCCACAAATGAAGTTTCTAATACAAACTTCTTTTGAGTTAAATTCTAAAACAAATTTGTATGAAAATAATCATCTTTACCTTTAGATCATTCCATAAAGCCTTACGCTATAACAATGTCCTATTTGTTTCGAGTTCTTAAGCATTTCATATTACACATGGAATTATGTTTCGTGACATTGTTTTAAATCACCTTCTTGTGTACAATTGAATTTCCATTTAAGCTTTTTCTTTGGGGTACATAATTTGTTCTCCAACTCTTGTCCGTGTTGAGAATTCTTTGATCCTGTTAGTTTTCAAGCCCACAAGAACAACATAGAAATAGGCAACCACATATTCTTACAATGACCACACTCTTAAGGTTGCAAGGCCAAGACTACTGTAGAATTTGTGCTTTCTTGGCATCTTATAAATGAGGACCTATGACTTTAGTTTGATCTAATCCAACAGTGTGCCTAAATGTAGACCTCAACAAGCACCACCTTGTTGGGTCAGTGGTATCATTCCTTCATGAAGTCAAAATGTAGAGGGAACGTCATTTCTAAATCCAAATAATGCAACTAAACTACCCCTAATGTGTTCATATTTTTTGACTTGGGGAACACCACTTCTTCAACTTGGAGCTTCGACTGGCAAAAACCCCAACACACCTCATGGACAAAGCTGAAACAACAACTAAGCATTGAAGCTCTAGACACTTCTCTTGTCACACTATTGAGAAGCCTTTTCTACTTGTACAAGTCTAGCAAGACTACCACCTAGTGCAAATCAATGCAGCATGCAACCAAGCAATGAAACCATTAAGATGCATAGTGATCCACTCACCACCCTCACTATTTTGATTCTAGCAAAATACAAAGGGTAGTAAAGTTTCAATTCTACTTGCTACAAAGAAATAGATAGGAACTGAAAGCCTCCTCGAAGAACTCACATCACAGATCAAAGAACTTGTAAAAGTCTGCCTCACCAGATCCTGGTCGTTGTAATGAAGCTGCAAACATAAATACCTCTCTTCTGGGTTAAACTTGAAGTAATATCACCTCCAGAGCCACTTTCAAGTGCATTTGCATACCTCAAGCTTTTGTGAGGGAGCTGTTATAACAGAGGGAACTCTGCAGCCGGAATCATGTATTAGAGCCAATGCAGGTGATGACTTAGTACACGTCTGCAGGGTGCTTTTCTACAAGGATTCTACATCTGCAGGATCCTCTCCCAATCCACAAGTTGTAGACCAATCTCTCTTTTTTCAACTCCCTCTAAGTCTAAGGCCATAAGGCAATGACATCCCCAATCAATGAGCATACACTCATTTCTCTGTCTCTCTCACATCCCTAGAGCTCCATACAACCTGGTTGCAGAGGCTGTGCCAACAAGAATGAAGGTTACTTCCATTGTGTATTCTTTCATATATTCTCTTTAGACTCTGAACACAAAGGACATGGTTAATTATCAAGTGTTGCTACCAGTGGGAGACCATGAAGGACCTAGTCTCTGCACTGTCATCTCCCAATTCTTCAAGGCTACTATACAAGGTAACAGTACAAATACCCACAGGTTGATACTTGTTTAAAGAGTTTTCCAGGGAAAAACTGGAAAGCTCAAAGGATTAGTTCTATCAAGGTAACTCACAGCACTGGAGTTACGTCACCATCCTGTAGCCTGCCTGCTCACCACCGAAAAACATAGGCAGTTCATCAATGATCTCTTCTTGCTGCATCCCAACAGTTTGTCACCTTGCAAGTGCAGTCTCCATGTGCTTCAGTTTATTCTCAACTTTTCCTTATCTTCTGTGTCAGCTAATAGAAGGGGGATTGACAATACCTCTTTTGAGACCCCAGAGGAGAAAAGCATTATCTCTCTTCCTTGGCCACCACCTCCATTCGTATCCTCTCTTCTTCCTCTCTGTTGTAAATGGCATTCAGCTGCCGTTCAAGCTGTAAGGGTAGACATGGAAAAACCAACAATCAAGTCAACAAGGAAAAAAGACAGTTTCAATGAGGTTCAACAACCTCAAATGACTAAGTCACGCATTTGGATTAAGTTTTTGGAAATTTCCAACTTTTTGAGATATGTTGGGTGCAGATATGAACTGATCTAGCTGAAGATTCGATAGCTGATGGTTAATTGACCAGAGAAAGCATTCTAGAGTCATCTTGGAAGGACCCCAACAAGACCAACTCAAACTCTCTTGCAGTTTGAGGAGATGTGGCTAACTGTCACCACCATCCAACTACATGAATTTCAGGTGCTAATTGTGATCATACTGCATGAAATTTTCACCCAACTTGGGTTCTGCAGTGTTCCATTGCTGGCTTTTGCTTGACTTCTTTTAGTTTCAACGATGTGCTAATCAAGGTTGTAGGTGGCACAGAGACTTGCAGTGAAATGTCTACAACATATCAAACTTTTGCAGCAGTAGATATAGTATTTCCATACTTCCAGTGTGGAAAAAAAGTCAATCTCAGAATAGGACAATTAAAGTTAAGAATTTTGAAAACTGTACCCCAACACTTTTCAATTTGGCATTTTGCAGCTCATCCAGTAGGGTTGTCACCCTGCCATACAAAATTTGATGTCACACAGGCCAATACATCACTTCTAAGAATAGTCATATCAATTTTTTGTAAGCAGTTCTGGAAATAGACCAAAATCCCATAAACCCAAGTGCTGAACTCCTTTCCAGAGGCAGGAGAATCACATCATTGACAACTAAAAATTGAAGGTAACAAACTCTCACTAATTCATGGACCTTCAACTGCAACCATGATATCAGATTCATGAACTGCAAGTTTCGAAGGAATGGATCTCACCTAGCTTGCAGTTCAGAGACTTGATGAAGAAGATCTCTCTCCCTGTCTGAAACATCCATCTGTGAAGTCAACCAGATAAAAATATGTTCAAGTATGAGACCTGACCTGTGAATTCCAAACCATGCTGCAAGAGAAGGACTTCAAGTACTTTTGAGGATGTGAACTGTGATCAGTATCAGATAGTGTACGTACTAAAAAATCACCAGAAGAACCAAGACTTGAATTCCTTGAGTATCTTGAGTTCGAATGAAATGAGTGAACTGCATGCACAGTTCATTATTATCCAAAAGTTAGGCCCACTAAAGTCCTCAAATTGAACCATTTTGATTGCTAAACAAGTCTCCATGTGATATGTAAAAGAGAAAGCATATTGAGCTGCTTACAACTAGTAGTGTCGCTTGGACTAAGACTGTTTAGAAGATGAGTCAGAGCTTCCTGCAAATCAAAATCACACCTTTCCAAGTCAAGACACACACCTTAATGGTTCCACTCTTCAACTTGAACTTATGGCTTTCAAGAATGGGACAATAGGTGTGTAAAAGGCTCATGCACCTGCTGCTTCTGACCACAGTGGTAGATGTGTTGCAACTGAGGGACAAGTGCTGCTATGGGCGTTGTTAAGTTGAAATTATGTGTAAACAATGACCCTGGAGCTGGTGGTGCTTGCTGCAATTTTATCAAAACATTAAAAGAAATATAGGTTATTATTTTCTTCAAAAACCACAAATGGCACGAAGAGACAAGTTGAAAAGAGCCACATTTCATGATTACATGAGAGGACATTGTACCAAAGACCAGTACTTTCACAAAAATATGGAAGGCTCACAAAGAAAATATAGATCTCAGAGGAGATTTTATGGAAAGAGCATTGTCGGCAAATGGAAGAAACAGAAAGACCTGTATGAACCAAGTGAAGTTTGTGACATACAATGTCCAGCCAGAAAAGGTAATTGAAAAGACCAAATACTAAGAAGAAAAGGACATTGTAGCTGAAAGCTTGAAATCCCCAGGTTGTGCAACAGAATTAGGACCAGAAGAATTTATAAAGAAAAAAATTTCACCCAGAAACTATTATCATGTGAAAAGCACAAAAATGGTTCCTTGAAGGGTCAGCCCAGAAGACATACAGGGTGCCTTCGCACAGAAGACAAGTCACCCACACTGGCCGACTTGTGAATTGATACACTCTGCACAGTGCGTACCATCGTGCACAAGAAAGAAACAGAAATTAGGCTCTCTCCTAAAAAGTTCCTCTCCCAACTGGAAATTATTCCCAAATAAGAAATTACAGATTTGATTCAAGCAGCAGATATGCAGAATCCTTCCACGATCTTTCTAGGACCTGAGTAAAGGAGCTAGAAACATGTTATTTCTCAACCCAAGCTTGTGCAAGCTGAGTTTGCACAAAGAACCAACAAGACTTTCATCTATCATCTATTGCAAGGTCAAAGAGGGTATTGTGGCTTGCCCATAAAACACCACATTACAACAAGAATGTCTGTATCAGAATTCTGTACAATGATGGAAAGCTTGAAAAGAATTTGACTGTCACCAAGATCAACAACAGTAGGTTCCTCTTAACCATGCCCTGGCAAGAAATTTTCCATCCAAATAACACTGATTACAGACATCACCATCCTGCTCAGAAGAAGGCCACATCAAGACCATTCATGCTCATGTTTCTTACAGCTAAAAAAATGCCATACATTTCATCAAGCTAGAAATGAACAGAAAATCATCACACTAGGAATGGACCACAGGCATTCTCCAAAATTGGCAATAGATCCAATTTAGCATAAGCAAAAGCAAAGGAGGAACTATCTCCCATGGGTACATAGGGGATACCAAAGTACACAGTGCGTCATCTTTGACTCTAGAAAGAGAATCATGCTGATCAAAATATCCCAGAAGAAGCAAGAGAGACAAAAATATTGGTCTCCAGAGACTGATCTGAGTGTAGACAGAGCTTCAACACAGAAGTAGTCAAGCCTGGAGCATGAAGGCAATGCAGTCAAGAGCAGACTCTAATGCGACCAGTTCAAAAATCAGACAGTTACTTGCATTTTATAGCATTGTGGCCATAGATCTCATGCACAGAACAAGAGGCATGTGTCATGGTGCTCAATACATCTGATCTTGAACACAAATTCCCAATTAGTCATTACAAAGGAGGAACTCAATTGAGGCAACTAACATTGTTGTTAAGAAAAAAGAAAAACTAACCACTACATCCCAAGACTAGGCCAGTTTGACAGGAGGTTCCTTTTCAAGGGATAGAGCTTGGCAACTTGAAAATAGCTGCTGTTGAACAAGTACTTAGTTCATCCCAGCATCTTTGCTTGGAGTTCATTCCTTCTTGAGCTTTAAGGAGGCACAATAAACCCAGAATAAACAGCCACATAAGCAGCTCCAGAACAAACCAAAAGCACTGGGAAATTTCTGCTTAGAGTTCAGACACACTCACTTCATGTTCAAGGTTATGTCTTATGATGTTACACATTGCAGTCCTTTTTACTTCAGTCTTGACTCCTGTGCAGTAGAATAACTAAGTCAGATTACAGTCTTGTTTCCCCATGGTTAACTTATTCTCTAAATCACCTCTATTGAAGTTAGAAAGCAAGAACTTAACTCAAAGGTAGGTACAGGAAAGCAGAACTGGAATCTCTTCCTCACTCCAATTTTACTCCTTCCCTTCCTTATCCACAAATACTAAACACAAGAACCAAACTTTTACTCACCTTGGCATCAGTTTTTCACAGTGAAAAAATCAACCAGTGAGATTGGGGTCCTTAAACTAAATTGTAGTGGGTCCTAGATAGGCAGAGTTCCAAGCAGAGGAGAATATCTTCATAAGTATTGAGAATTTCTCGATACCTACAACTTACATCAAGCTGAGAAGAAACTGAAGATGAACCTGTAGTAAGGAACTGGATATTTCAGTTCTCACCAAAAAAACAGAAACCATTAATGGAAACCTGACCCTAGAGAAAAGAGAAACCTGACCACAAAACAGAAGAATTAATGAGTGGTTTGAACAACAGCATGGGTCATATGCATGTTGAGGGACTTTCAACAGCAAAATGTATAGTATTGACAAGCTATCATAACATCCCCACTCACTTCATCTGTTTCCAACAATGGGTGCAGGTAAATGTCAAACATTAACCCAGGTACTGAGTGTCTGTCACAAGAACAGCAGTAGCAGGCAAACTCAGCCATGGTGCTGGCTAGCTCAAGAAAAATAATAACAAAAGTCCTCAAGAAAAAAAGACTAACATTGAAATAGAAAAAGGCAAGAAAACAAAAAACCCAACAAACAATAAAGAATGAAAGAAATCAGAGAGAAGAAAGGAGGACATTGAAATGAACTTTAAGAGGAAAAAGTCAGCTTACAAAGTGGGCTCCCCACTTAGGAATGATAAACCTTTGAAGATTCCACAGGCAGAAACTCCAAACAGACACCTTTCTTTGGTAAACTCCAATTACAGAAGAGAAGCTTGTCAATGCACTCTACGTAAGTGTTCATGATATGGACATGGGTTAAGCCCTAGAGAAGCCCAATTGCATGTCAACAGTCCCTAAGTACAAAGGCCATAAAAAGCCTATACATTTGAGTTGAACTCACTGTAACAAGGCATATAAATTTCGTACCCCACACCTCAGGGATACAGGAATCATTGAGAAACAGTGCCAAAACTATAGGGCTTGGGTTCAGGATTGAGAATCCAGGGCTTGTGGTTCATGCTAAATGTTTTAAGCACCCATCTTTCTTCAAGAACAAGCCATAATGACCTGCTTAGCATCAAACCAATAGCCCAATGGTTAGGATCACAGCAACCCTGAAAGCTCTTATTGGTTATATATTCCCAGTGATCTGCCTAAACGTTATGATCCCCTGGGCATCACAAGGCATCATCCAAATTGGAGAGCCTAGGACAAATACAAGTGTTAGGCAACAATTCCCAAAATAAGTTCCCAGTTACAGCTGTTACTGTGTGGAGATCTGAGAAGGAAGCAGTCCCCCTAACAGTGAAGAAGCCCATGTCACCAAATCAATTCTCTCACAACACACTCTACACACCATGTACAATGAGTTACATCACCACAACAACACATGTTGTCAAGAGAAATGCTCACCTTCAAGTCAACATCATCTGAAGTTACAGAAAAGCGACCTTTGTGAAGCACTGGACCCTTCTGAGAAGATGCCTTTGTCTTCTCTTCTGTGATCTCTTTAGTACCTGTCACAGTATTCAAAGGAAGGGACTGACTAAGCTTTAAGAGCATTGGCAGCAGGAGCAAAGTGAGGCACAATCCGTTGAGACAGAAAAGAGAAAACAATGACAAAGGAAGACAACAAAGTTCCAAGGCAACAGCAACTCCATACAAAATAATCAGATGTGTACACTCAGATGATGCAAGAGAAGGAGCAAACCCAAAGTAGATCTTGAACCCCCTTGATGCCCATTGGCAGGTCGATGGTCCATCACAGCACGATCACCAACAGAAGCCAAAGGTCCATTGAAAGAACGCTCCCGCTGTGGAGTTCGCAAGTACTCTTCACTAGTTCGTCCACTGTGCCGGTGATCCCTTTCTCTGCCAATAAGCACATAGAAGGAATGTAACAATGTGAGAAAACTAGTGCAGCAGAGGACAATCTGACAAATGCGTAAAAGCAGCCATCAAAAAAGATGGAATATTGAAGGTTTAGCAATACAATGCAGGACAAACCAGTATTGTGTTTGTATCTCTTCACCACTATGGACTTTCTCGGTCTCTATCTAGAATTTGAAACTCTTTACTACTGTATATGATACTGATATACCAATAGATCATGTAATCCATATCATTAGAACATTTTCCAATTGAGCTAGCTCTAAGGATTCTGCAGCTCATGTGCTTTCACTTCACTAGTAATATAGACAGTATAACTGCGGATAAGAAAGAGAGATACTGGCACAACATAATATGAACAAAGGCTTTACCTGTCCCGATCCCTAACTTCTTCTCGTCCACGGTATGATTGAACCCCACGATCTGACACATGAGAGAAGCTACTTATGCGACGAATGAAATCCCGGGAACCCTCCTCGTAGCGTTCCCTCTCATCATCTTTCCGATGTTCTCCCTCCTCTTTTTCTTGTCTTGGTTGCATTTTGTCCTCTGATTTTCGATGCTCCCTTGGTGACCCATGCGCCTTGGGACTTCCAAGACCTGGGTCATCCTCAAACACATCAAATCGACCTCTGCAACACCATTAGAGAAGTTAGTGCCTTTTGAAGGTTTCTGACATCCATGCTTTCACCCCACTGCAGATATCTAAGGAGAGAAAGCAGCTCTCCACAGCAACCAGGAATGGGTATGCCTTTGGAACTTCAATTCTAAACTAAGCTACTTTTTTTACTATCAGGCAAAGGATATTGTAAATGAAGATCAACAAATATCTAGCTTCAATAAAACTTCAGACCCCACTTATCTTTGATCCAGATTTCACAAATGACAAACCAAAAAAAGTCTTTGCTTCCCACACCCTCTTGGCCACACTTGCATCTGAACACATGTAACTCTAATCCCTCATCATTACACATGCTACAGCAAAACGGAAAATAATTATAGCTCATGACACTGCACCGATACTCATAAACAGGCAACCAAAAGCTTGTCTATGATAGGATTCAAACACAGAACTTCCTTGAATTATAAAAATTTTGTGAGAGAACATCTAACAAACTGTTTCGGGCAGATAAGCCTCAAGACACATGTTAGAAGAACAAACAAAATTTCAGGATCCTGTATGTTATGTGGCTACAGGCAGGCTCTCCATATTGAAGTTCTCCAAATTCCACAGGCCACATCATAACCACACCTTGACTTCCATTTCAGATGAGATCAGGAACATGTTAGAGGACATGTTCAGTGCTAACAACCATACAATAGTAAAAATGGCATCCATCTACCTAGCACTCATCAAGCAGTTCAGACCTGTTTACATTCAACACAAATTCTTGACCAGATCAGAACAATCTCATCAACAGTATACTCACATATGCGTGGGCTCTTTTCTCCAATATTCCGTTCCAGACCTATGGGTCAGAACACAACACTTGTTACCTCCAAAATCTACAAAACTCTCAGGGTTACTGCACACAGCCTTTTGGAACTAACTGCCCTTATGTTTCCTGGTCCTACCTAGTCTACAGCATTCCAAGACCTATTTTATTATCTTTCATTGCACACAACATGTGGATGTGCACAATAGCAAAGTTCTCTAAGACATGCTGAAAATTCCGGAGCCATTACACACTACTACTCCAAAACAGATATAAGAACTGACACTACAAAGACTCCTTACTATGTGATACAAATTTAGATTTCTCTTCATCTCACAGAAGAGCAGATCAATTGGTCTCACCAATTTGCAAATCTCATAACTTTGGTCCCCTTTTGCACTGTACACTTTCAGGCATCAGACTTGAGTTACATTTTGGATGGTGGAGCAACAATAAAGCAGGTCTGACTTGGAGACTGTGGATGACAGGATGACTTGGCACTCAAAAGCAGATAATGCTCAAGCTTCTTCATCAGAGTCAGATTACTCAGCATCAAACCCAATTCCTCCTAGCATCCACTCCACACAGGTATTCATTGAGCTACTACCAGTATCAAGGAAGGCAAAACATACTTTGAAGTGTTACCCAATTTGGGTTGCACAGAATTTGATAAAGGTCCTGCTCGAATCCTTGTCACCCTCTCCCCTGCCTGTTTCATCAAACAAGACTAACAAATTCACTGCTGAGACTTAGTAACAGACTTCCTGACAAACTCCCTGTCCTGACAGAAAATCTCTCCACAGCAGTTGACGCTGGAAAGAAAAGGTGACATACCATACAACCTGCACCCAGAATTTCATCAACTTTGACTACTTTTTAGGTTCTTTTCAACTCATGTATCATGGTATCTCTGGCCATCCATCCTGCCTTGTCAGGGACCTAAGTTCCAGCTTCACTTCATCAAATTAATGTATAGCTCTTGGCTTGGCTTCTCCCGGTACACTTCAGGGATTTCAATCCCACAATGCCCAGCATAGGCTACCCCATCTGGTATGGTCAGCCTGTTCACAAATGCAGACATGCTGGTGGTAAAAGAGTAGCATGCAATGTACAACCCAAAAGTGCTTGGAAGGGCTTGAAATACTTACATCATTTGCAGTCTCAGCTATGATGGAGTGAATGGTAACAGGGACCTGAAACCTTTCAGATGATGATTCTCGGCTCAGGGATGGTTCAGCAGCTGTTGGTAAGAACTTAGGAGAAGAGCTTGCAGACCCTTCTGTCCCTCTGGAGGCTGATTTTGGACCTTCCTCAACCTGCTTCAGAACTTCCTCAACTTCCTTGGCTTTTCTGGTGGTTGGACTATCATCATCATCTTGAATCTGGCAGGAGCTTGGCAGTAGACATGATGTCAGTAAGAGGAAGGTATGTTGACTGGATATACCTGCATGTATCAAATGGACTCCTTCCAATATACAATGTTGTAACCAATTCAATATGTTAGGAGTTTAGAATCAATCAAAAAGAAACTAACCATAGCTGCTTGCATCTTCAGATCTTCCACATTGAAGTTCCAGCTGCTCACTCCTCTCTTATACTCACTCTGTGATAATGCAACACACATAATTAGCACATGATTTGAGAGTTCACATCCAAACTTGACCACAAGAGCATCAGTCTGTACAGAACTCTGAAAACATCCAGCAAAATGTGTGACATATGTACAGTTAAGATTGCATACAGACACAGCTTCAGTGGATATGCCTTGCAACAACCATAGTGCACAAGAAGGAGAGAATGTAGTAATGCTTCATGTAAGTTAATTTGAACAATTTCCACAGAATATTGCCTAGGAGATGAAAAGCACACTGCACCTGTGACCTCTCTTCTTGCTCCATGTATGGCATTTCCTTTTGAGCAAGCAGCTTAGCATCCTTAATCTGTCACATATTGAAATTGGACAGGTAAGAACTTATCTATGAAACAGAATATGAGAGGAAGCTTCAAAAACCCTTGACTTCACCCTTGAGTCATGCTCACTTCTTCAGCACCTTGATCTCACAAATAGACCATGTAGAACATGTCACCTTGATCTCACAAATAGATTATGTAGAACATGTCACCTCGATCTCACAAATAGATTATGTAAAACATGTCACCTTGATCTCACAAATAGCTTCTGCAGAACATTCTTACAACTGCCACATGGATCTCTAAAGCATTCCACATCCTATAATTCTTGAGACCAATCCAGATCATCAGACTGCACCTGCATACCTTTAGATTCTTTACTCTTTCCCCTAGAGGAGGCAGTCCCTCCAGTACATGACGAGCAATGTAGTCTGCTGAACGAGCCTGCCTGAAAAACGAATGTCTGGACAGCTTCTCAGCAGTTGGACGCTTAGCTGGATCCTTCACTAAGCACATGGCAATCATCTCCTTGAAAGACTGCACAGGGCAAGAAGCAAACCATAAATTAGGGCTGGCCTGCTCAGATGCATGGTGCAAGAACTTTAAAACTGTGTTTGCTTTACAACACCCGTAATTGTTACATGTCTTCTGTGAATAAACACAAGGGTAAGGATTCCCATCAATCAAATGCAGTGCATGCAAACAAGTCATGCCTGCACCAAGCTTGCATTATAAGGCATCACCTAAAAGTGGTGGAAAAATTTAAGCTCCAAGGATTGTGGCTCTCTCTAGTATATGTTCCTCTATTATCTTATAGCCACTAAGTGAAAACATAAGCAGACTGAAAAAAACTTAAAACCTCAATATGGCCTCATATACAGACAATCTCTGGACAGCAGTATGCAAATAGACAGCACCCAAACTACATGTAGAGAGCTGGTTGGTGTGCAATGGGTTAGCAAGATACCACTTTATAGATGACTGACCTTAGAAAACCTTTTATCTCGATCATAGTCCAGGCCAGGAGGTGCATTTTGCATTGTCATTAGCAACACCTGTTGAGGAAGTGTCAAAAAAAGTCAGTGATAAACACCAGCAAACATTTGAGGTGTAATATCAAAGAGACCCCACATTTGCATGAGTCCCTGCAATCACTACCACTCTATAAATTTGTCTCTGCCACCATTTTGTGAGAGATTCATCAATTTGCTACAGCCACTCATTTAAAATCTACAACTAATTTGTTTGACACAGTTTGAGATCAAAGTTTGTCTCAATATCAGCTTAAAGCCAGGTTATATCTAAATCAGCATATTTGACATGTTAGGATAGCAAAAAAATTTGGAGAGGACAAATGCATTGTGTACAATGTACCTTCATTGGAGGGAACTTTGAGAAGGGTGCATGCCCATGAGCAAGCTCCAATGCCGTAATGCCAAATGACCATATATCAGCTCTGCAAAACATAGTATGCCCATTGTAAACATGAGAGACTCTCAATCGACTCTACTCAGTGGATGTCATTGTCCATATAATACAGCTTGAACACAGCAAGAGAAGGGTGAAACAGAAGTATCACTAGAATGCTTAGCAACATTTGTGAGCCTTTTGCATGCTTATAATTAGTGGAAAGGCAATGGAGCTCCTTCCTCCACGACCAAAAATAACACGAACTAATACTCACACCTGCCCTGTTTGTTTGAGCCCCTGACATAAAGATTCTTGTACTGCATTTAACATGTTTGATTGCAAATGTCAAAATGCAGCATCTGTAGCCTTTTCAACATGAGACCTCAATGACATAAGGGTTCACAAACATACTAGAAGAGGTGAAATCCAACATGAGAGAAGAGAGACAAGGACCAAAGAAGGATCATCCAAACCTACTTGAAATCATACCCATGGAGCTGCTCCATAACCTCTGGTGCCATCCTGGAAAGAATTCAAAAACACCAATGGTTGTAATTTGGCTCCACATTTTGTTCTAACAAAGGATGTATGACAACCAGTTGATTGGGACACAGATAAGGAAATCAACTTACAAGTTGTCAGACAATAATTCCTTGATGAATTAATGTGCACCATGTAGCCCACTCTTTCTTACTCATCATCAAACCAAGGTCAATTCTCCATAATCAAATAAGTAACCTATATCCAGACAGTCAGTCAACCTAGGGTCATTCCAAACCTTGTGAAAACTGTACAGCAGCTTCTGAACTGACATCTGGAAGTCAAGTATTCACTAGATGCAATGATCCCACAAAGTTTAGAAATTGCACCAGCAAGGGGTTCCAACAAAAGTGTTCCTTGAACGCTGCCTATCCCCAGTATCAAACATGCATGCTGAAACCCCAAAATCTCCAAGCTTCACTGCTCCATTACCATCAATTAGGATGTTCCCAGCCTGCACAGAAAATCATACTTATGAATACTGCTAGAGCAGCCAATCATACATTGGTATATCTGCTGAATCATAGATCATCTTCAGCACAAAGTCACTGGTGAACAATAGTAAGCCTCCTGGACTTTCCAAAACCAACTTTGGACAGTTATCATCACAACGCATATTCAACTTGGTGATCTAGGAGAACCAATACTCTCACACACTTTGCAACCACCCACTTGCCCAGATGAACACAATGAAACATGACCCCCATGCCACATAATTTAAACAAGGTCAACCTGTCTAAAGCTAGATTTGAAAACCAAGTCAAGATGCAGAAGCCAGGATACCTTTACATCTCGATGAATATGGCCTTGACGATGAAGGTATTCAATTGCCTTTAATGTTTCCTTCAAGACAGTTGCAATGACAGGCTCATCGAAACCCTCAGGAAAAGCAGCTTTCATGATGTGCAGACATGATCCACCTGCCAGATATGGCATCACTACCCACAAATTTTGGTCCACCACGAAAGAGCAGTGCGCCTTAACCACATTTGCATGGCTGATCAGGCTCATCGTCATTGCTTCTCTACGAATGTCATCCTAAAGGCAACAGACAATTGAGCACTCTCGATAAGAAACTCTTGCACTTTTTACAGGATCATAAATTACAGTTGGTCAGTGACTTTTGTCCTGTTGAAACATACAAATCTTGTTCAAATGTCAAAATGCTTGTACAAACACAAAGCATTGAACTTCATCACAAAGCAGGCACATTCCTGTATCCAAGTTCTCTTCTACTCTGCTCCTGCCTTCATAGGTATCTCAAGCTTCATGCCTGAAATCAAACCTGCAGCATTCACCCAGTGACCCTGAAAAGATCCAAACTTCAGATCTGATCATAGAAGTATCGTCACTATAATTCACGAAGAAGTACAACATGACCCAGGTACATTCTTGTATCCAAGTTCTTCTACACTTCTCCCTATTGCATTAATTATAGGTATCTCAAGCTTCATGCCTGAAATCGAACCTGCAGCATTCACCCAAGGACCCTGAAAAGATCCAGATATTGGATCTAATCATAAAAGTATCATCGCTGCAATTCACAAAGAAGCACAACCTGACTCAAGTACATTCTTGTATCCAACTTCTTCTACTCTGCTCCTTCTTGCATTAACTACAGGTATCTCAAGCAGGTTATCTCAAGCTTCATATCTGAAATCGAAATCTCCAGCATTCATGCAATGACCCTGAACCAGATCCAGACTTTGGATCCAATAATAAAAGCATTGTCACTACAATTCACAAAGAAGCACAACCTGGCCTGAGTACATTCTTGTATCCAAGATCTTCTACTCTTCTCCTTGCATTAATTACACATATCTCAAGCTTCATGTCTGAAATCAAACCTGCAGCATTCATGCAATGACCCTAAACAGATCTAGACTTTGGATATCTGTTTCCAAATTGCAGACAGATGTGTCGAGCTCTTGAGCCTTTCTTAACTGGATGATAGTATCCAATGGTTGGAGGCAGATCAGAAACATTGGGGGAGGAAGGAACAGAACAGCACAAGCATGAAGTTTTCTTAATACAAAACAGCAATGTTTCTCAGGTGTGTTGAGAGAAAGGAAAAACATTACCAGATTGCTGTTGCACTTCTCGAGATTCAAGGTTTTGACTGCCACAACCTCGTTCAAGGGAACACATAATGCCCTGTATACAATTGCACTGGCGCCCTGCCCTATTTCCTCGAAAAGCTTGTAGTCTGACGCCACCAAAGGGAATCCTTTCCGAGTCTCTACTCCTCCCTGTTGTGACGACCTCTCCATCATGACTCCTCCAGTCTTGCTTGAGATCTATTACCGCCGCGCGAATGTCAGCTAACGCTCCATCTCTCTCTTTCTCGCAGCAGCAGCAGCAGCAGCAACTGCTCCTCCACTCGCAGACTTCTCTTCTCCCTGTGTGTTTTGTTTTCTTCTTCCCTCAGGAAGAACAAGATCCAAGTCTTTTTATCTATAACAACATCCTTCTGAGATTCACGAGCATTTCCGGATACCTACTTTTTTCGCCGCAGTGAATGGAATTCTTCGTGTTCGCTGCTTTCTACAACGTTGATTTCTTCGCATCCTGTTGTGTCTTTCCTCACAGAAAGGAAGCAAGAGGAAGAAGAGTGCTTGCTTGCTTGCTTGCTTGCTTGCTTGCAATTCGACGAGGAAAACGCATCAAACTCCGGGGGTTTATTGCACACTGAACTCGATGCAGAATCAAAATCGCGCACCTGCGAGAGCTCGAAATTCCCACTCGCTGACTGAAACTGACGAAGGAGAGAGAGAGAGTTTAGAGAGAGCTTGCGCACATGCGCAGAGGAAAACGACGTCCGCTTAGACTGAGCGCGGAAAGGAGCTCTCGGAAGACAGACAGGCGCAGGCTTCCGCTGCTCTCAGAGGCCGAAAGATGCACCAAGAAGCTCGGTGCCTTCTAGCATAGAAAAAGGCAACACTCTCCTGACAAATTGTAGATTTCTAGCTGATTTGCATGTCTCAGACCTGATCAGGGTTTCACAAAGACACAGGCCTAGCAGTAGTAGTAGTAGTGCAGCTCAACCAACACGGCTGCTGGCAGGTGCAACAGGAAAGTGGCTGTGGAAGTGTTGTGAATGGACAACAAAGTCCATGAAATCGCCCTCCAGCAAACTGTGCAACACACAAAACGTACTGGAAAAGAGAAAGAGAAAACGAAAACTCCCCGCAAGGAAGAAAAAAAAGAGATTGAGCGGTGAAGAAACAAGCGCAACAACCTTGCGCGTCAGCTCTGTCGCTAATCAGTCCTCCACATCAGGCACTGGACGGCAAGCGACCGAGCGACCGAGCTTTGCAAGCCTTTGATAGCAACCAGTTGCGAATCCCGTATCCTCTACACGGAAGAAGGCACATCAGCGAAAGAAAAGGGATTTTTTCTTGCTTCCTTCAAGACACCGATCTGAAGCTTGGAGAAGCGAAATGCGCTTGGGAAATTCCTCTGCCCGCAGTGACTACTGCTACAGTGGAGCTCGCAGGGGGAAGCGAGGCAGGCAAGCAAAGCTTCGTCCTCTTCTTCTTCTTCTTCTTCTTCTTCAGAGCTTGCTGCTGCCATCGCCATAGCTAACTCCAGGTTTTAAGTCCGAGTTTAACTTGAATCGCATTAACCACAGTTACTTTTGGGGATTCCCTCTTCACTGGGGGCGCTGGATTTCCGCCTATATTCGCTTCCTGTTCCCAATCGGTTCTAAATAGTGGTTTTTCTTTTGTTGGCGAATTTTCGCAATTCGGCGAGTGTTTTTTTCAGAAAATGAAAAATAAACAAGAAAATTTCGGGGGTTTCTAGGGATTTCTTCGCCATTTTTTGAAATAAAAATAATTAAATTAGCCATATATATATATATCGGCACTTCCTAGGTCGCCACTTGTAGTAACACTTTTGTAAAAATGCAACAGCCCACCTAGGACAGTCGCCATTTAATGCTGGAGATCCTCGCCAGCAGACTTACATGAGGAATTTGAAAACCAAAAAAAAAAAAAAAACCCTGCTCCCAAGGCCGGCCACCAAGTTCTAATGTTTAACCTGGGTTTTTTCTTTTCAATTTTGTGACGTAGGTGAACTGGCGATCATCCACAAAAGGAATAGCAAAATTTGGCTAAAGGTCATAAGGGGAAAGTAGAAATATTTTAGAAACTTGCTTTGTTTTGGCAACCTCCTCAGGAAAGTATTTTCTAAATGGCGAATTCAGAAAAAAAAATTGTCCTCAAAACATGGCAACGTTTGGCTCTTTTTTTCCCAAAATGATCCTTAGTACCCCTAGCCCTACATTTTTTTTCTCCCCACGATGGGAAGTTTCAAACACCAAAAAAAAAAAAAAACATCACATGGGTTGTAAGTTCTAATGTTCTAACCAATCACTACATGAATGTCTATTTGGGTTTTTTTTTTTGGTTTTCTTAATTCGTAATGATTGCAATTATTATTAGGCTTTTAAGGGGTACACTTTGGTCTAGGGAACCCCTAACTTAACAAGAATTCGAGGTTTTCGAGAGAGAAAAGGGCTTTGAGTATTTAATTGCACCTTCCCCTGGACCATTTCAAAGCGTAACTGGGTCCCATGCAGCATGTTAAGGTGGAATAAAGGAATAAACCCCGACCCGACGGTTCCTCTAAAATTTCAAGAACCGGCTAACACCAATACAAACAAACCTCCCCCCCCCCACCCACACCCCCCCTCCACCTCACCCTCCCACCAGCAC
>Ga0116231_10006397_pt1 | contig 22485 bp, 15 predicted proteins | sample S1TSphgellanicum_2_FD_89695 | JGI IMG/M metagenome (GOLD analysis project Ga0116231, IMG submission 89695) | Host-associated microbial communities from peat moss isolated from Minnesota, USA - S1T2_Fd - Sphagnum magellanicum MG | ecosystem: Host-associated > Plants > Peat moss > Unclassified...
CCGGCGGAGTTCATCCCGCTCGCGGAGCAGAGCGGTCAGATCCTCGCCATCGGCGAATGGGTCTTGCGTAGCGCGGTGCGCCAGGCCCGGTGTTGGCGCGATCGCGGCATGAAGAACCTGGTGATGGCCGTGAACCTCTCGGCCGTGCAGCTGCGCCAAACGGATCTACCGGACCTGGTATCGCGGATTCTCGCGGAGGAAGGCTTGGCGCCCGAGCTTCTCGAACTGGAATTGACCGAGAGCATGGCCATGCATAACGTTCGCCTGGCCGTCTCCATCATGCGGGAAATGCGGGCCAGGGGCGTGCGCATCTCGATCGACGACTTCGGCACCGGTCACTCCTCGCTGAGCTACCTGCAGAAATTCGATGCGCAAAAACTCAAGATCGATCAGTCCTTCGTCCGGGAGATTCGCAACGACCCGGACGACGAGGCGATCGTCTGCACGGTGATCCTGATGGCAAAACGACTCGGCTTGGTGACGATCGCCGAAGGCGTGGAGACCCAGGGCCAACTGAATTTTCTGCGCAAGCACGGCTGCGACGAGGCGCAGGGGTACCACATCAGTCGTCCGCTCGAGGCCGATCGGTTCGAGGCCTTCGCCGACGCCTATGCCAATCGCCGAGCAAGGGAGGCGGGCAGAAACATCTGCCCGCCTCCGGCGCGAAGCGCTACCCCCGGGTGTAGCCTCTAGTTTCCACCGCCGTTCGCGTCTTCGCCGCCCGTGATGTGCAGTTCCACGCGACGGTTTGCGAGCCGGCCTTCGGCGGTCGAGTTGTCCGCGATCGGATTCTCTTTGCCGAACCCGCGAGCGCTGAGTTGATTGCTCAATCCGTGCGACTGCAGGTAATGCATCACGCTCTCGGCGCGCCGCTGGGTGAGCTTCAAGTTGTACGCCTGCGAGCCCTTGCTGTCCGCGTAGCCGCGGACTTCGATCCTGAGGTTCGGATACTGCTTGAGCGACTTGATCGTGGTGTCGAGCACGCCTTCGTCCTCGGGCACGAGCTCGGCCGAATTGTTCGCAAAGGTGACCCCGTGCAGGATGATGTCGCCCCGGGGCGGCGGAGGCGGCGGGGGCGGCGGCGGGGGTGGCGGCGGCGGCGGCGCCGGCACCTGGACCTGAACCTCGCGCACGACTTCGTTGGTCACGATCTTCGGCGCGCGGTCATCCGGAGCGCCGAAATTCAACTGCAGACCGACCCCGAAGATCAAACCCGACGGGTCTTTGACCCCGTACAGGCTGGGGTTCGCCCATTCCATGCGGTACTTGGCCTCGGTTCGCAGCTGCACGCGCGTCGAGCCGTCCTGGCGACCGATGCCGGTCAATACGCCGAGACCCCCTTCGACCGTGGCCGTACGGAACGTCGAGTGGCCGAATCCCGGATAGTCCGACCGATCGTTCAGTTCGCCGCCGCCGACGAGCGCATACGGATTGATGTAGACCTTTTCCATCAGTTCGGCGGGAAAGAACTTCTTGATGACGTCCAGCGTGTAAGCGTCCTGCCGGCGCGTGCCGTCCGTGCCTTTCACATCGAAGTTTCCACGGCTGAAATCGCCTTCGACGGCCCAAGAGCCCGGGAGATTGACCCCGAGCCCGGCTTGGTAGCCGAAGTTGTCCTTAATTTGCGGATCGCTGTTCTGCAAGCTGTACTGGATCATCGGCGCCACGTAGATCGACGGCGCCTCCGAGGGTGCGGGATCTGCCATTGCCGCAACTGCGCCGAGTTCGGCGGCGATCGCTGCAGCCAATAAAATCACAGGTTTCATAAACACTCTCTCCGTTGTTCTTTTGCCAAAAGCCAACAGGCTGAATGCTGCTGGCGCACAAATGAAGCATCACAACCACATGATTTAAGTAACAATCCCACGTGGCGTGAGATACTGCTTCGATAGTGTGGCATTTGAGCAACAACAAGGCTCGGTGTCTGTAGGAAGGCTGCCTGAGCTCCTGTAGGCCGATTTCCGCGCGCCCAGCGTGCGCCGCCGCGAACGCCTCGGCGGTGGCGCCGGTCAATCCGTCTTGCGCCGCCCGCGTGAAATCCGTTTCTCGACGGTCGGCTTTGCCGAACGGAGCGCTATTCCGGACTCGCTCGACCGCCGCGGCTTGTCGCGCCGGTCGGGATAATGACGATAGGTACAGGCGCAGGTCAGCGGCCGATCGCATTCGGGGAGCGGCAATCGGGGTGCGTCGCGTGACAAGTAACGCTTACCCCGACACGAGACCGCGGCTTCGCAACTGCTGGCGCGGGCGGCAATGCCGACCGCATGCCAGGGTTCTGGTTTGCGTTCGCCGCCCTCTGCCGGCGTCTTTTTTTTCATTGTTCGACTTTCCGATGGACACACGACACGCGAAGCCTGAACCACGCCAGGCTTCGAGCGTCACCAGACGATGGTCGTTCAGATCCCGTGAAGGGTCAATTGCTTTTCCATTCGCCGCCGTCGAACAAACGCTCCAGTTCGGTGATATCCACCGGTTTGGTCAGGTGATGATCGAATCCCGCGGCCTTCGACTTTCGGCGGTCTTCCTCCTGTCCCCAGCCGGTCACGGCGATCAACGTCATCGATCGCCCCCACGCTTCCCGCCGAATCGCCTGTGCCAGTTCGTAGCCACTCAAGCCGGGCATCCCGATATCGAGGATGGCGATCTGCGGACAATGCGCGGCGGCGAGTGCCTGCGCCTCCAGTCCCGTATGCGCCACCACGACCTGATAGCCGGACAGGCGCAACAGCATGGCCAGGCTCTCCGCTCCATCCTCGTTGTCGTCCGCGACGAGAATCGTGCGCACTTTCTTCCTCTGTTCGCCGGCGGGGTCGGGCTCTTTCAGTTGGGGGAAGGATCCCGTCGAGGCATGTAAGCAGGGGATCGTCGCGACGAATTCACTGCCGCAGCCGACACCCCTGCTGTGCGCCTCGATACGACCCCCGTGCAACTCCACCAGGCCCTTGACCAGCGCGAGCCCCACGCCGAGTCCGCCTTCACTGCGCTCCTGATCCGGCTCGATCTGCGCGAACATCTCGAAGACATTGCCGAGCATCTGCGGAGAGATCCCGATGCCGGTGTCGCGGATGGCGAGGATCAGTCTCTCGGAATCGACGGTGACCTTGAAGTGGATTTCTCCTCCGGGATTGGTGTACTTGGCTGCATTGGTCAGGAGATTGCTGATGATCTGCACGATCCGGACCGGGTCTGCCTCGATTTCGATCGCCTCGCTCGGCCAATCGGTCAGGAGGGCATGTTGCTTGCGCTCGATTTGCGGTCGGACCGCTTCGACGGCCTCGCTGAGCAGCCCCTGCAGATCCACGTATTGTTTCTTGAGCGTGAAGACTCCGCGGGTGATGCGCGAGATGTCGAGCAGGTCGTCCAACAAGGCCGCCATATGTTGAACCTGACGCCGAATGATCTGGTGGCTGCGCTGCAGAATCTCCGGATCCAGACGCGCTTGTCCGAGCAGACTTGCGGCACTGCGGATGGGCGCCAGGGGATTTCGCAGCTCGTGCGACAACACCGCGAGGAACACGTCCTTGCGGCGGTCCGCTTCGCGTAGCGCGATCTCGGTCCTGCGCAGGTTCTGTTCGATCCGCTTCGTGTTGTCGATGTCGGTGCAGGTCCCGAACCACTGCAGGACACGTCCTTGCTCGTCGACGTCGGCAACCGCCCGCGTCAAGAACCAGTGATAGACGCCGTCGTGGCGGCGCAGCCGGAATTCGACCTCGTAGATGCTGCCGGTGTCGCGCGAATGCTTCCACCGCGCGGAGGCCCGCGGTTCGTCCTCCGGATGGATGACTCTCGCCCATACCCCGGTGGGATGCAATTCATCGGGGCGTAAACCGGTATAGGTGTACCACCCCCGGTTGAAATAATCGGAGGTTCCATCCGGGAGTTCCGTCCAGACGAGCTGCGGCATTGCGTTCGCCAAGGTCGCGAATTGGCGTTCGCGCTCGCGCACCCGGGCCTCGATGCGATGCCGTTCACTCAAATCCGCGAACGTAATCGCGAACCCATCGCCCGATCTCGCCGCCACGATCCGAAAATAGCCATCGATTCCATCGTGCTGATAATTCAGTTCCCGGCTCCAGGCGTGCCCGGTCTGGACGGTATCGACATAGGCCTCGAACAATCCCGTGGTGCGATTGGCGGGGTGTTCTTCGAGCAAGCGGCGCCCGGCGAACCATTGACGCGGTTTTCCGAATATCCGCTCGGCCGCCTCATTCGCGTAGACCCAGCGAAAATCGACGAGGGCACCTGCCGGATCCCGCACGCTTTCCAAGATCATGAATCCGTCGATCGAAGTTTCCTGCACTGCACGAAATCGCGCCTCGCTCTCACGCAACGCCCGTTCGCCCTCGCGTTGTTCCGTGATGTCGGTATGCACGCCGACCCATTCGGCCACCTCGCCCTGCGCATCGAGGATCGGAATGCTGCGGATGGCGAACAAGCGCCACTGGCCATCGAGGCGTCGGACGCGATGTTCGAACACGAACCAGCGACGTTCGCGCACCGCTTCGAGCCAGGCCTCGACGGTCGCCTGGGCGTCGTCCGGATGCACGGCGCGTGACCACCCGAAGCCTTGGTAGTCCTCGTAGGATTGACCCGTCAGGGCCGCCCAGCCCGGTTGCACGCCGCGCATCTCCCCGTCGGCGGTATTCGTCCACAAGACCCCTTGAACCGCATCCACTGCCGCTCGAAAGCGCTTTTCGCTGACCGCCAAGGCCAGTTCATTGGCGCGCTCGATCGTCGCATCCCGAAACACCAGCACCACTCCCTTGAGAATGCCGCCGTCGAGAATGGGAGCGCCGGAATCCTCGATCGGTTTTTCGGTCCGGTCGCGGGCCACCAATACCGTGTGGTTCGCCAACCCGACGATGGTTCCCTCCCGTAGCACCTTGGTGACGGGACTTTCCACCGTTTCCCGGGTCTCCTCGTTGACGATCTCGAAGACGTCTTCGAGGGGCCGACCCCGTGCGAGGGGTTCGCTCCAGCCCGTCAGGGCCTCGGCGATGGGATTCATGAATTGCACGCAGCCCGACTTGTCGGTGGAGATCACCGCGTCACCGATGCTGCGGAGAGTCGTTGCCAGGAGTGCGAGCGACTCGTTTCTCTGCAAATGCGTGCGGTGGATCTCTTCGCGTTGCGCCTCGAGTTCATCCACGTTACGGCGCAGCAGCGCATTCGCCGCGGCGAGCTCCGCCGTGCGGGCCTCGACCTCTCGCTGGAGCTCGCGAGGAGATCGGAGTTGCAGTGCAAGAGGCAGCAGACGGAACAGCGCGATCGCCGTGGCGAGCGAGACGATGCCGGTCACGAGTTTCAAGGCGCCCGCCAAGCGGTAGGCGGGGTTCCAAATCGTCACGATTTCCATGACGTGCGTGGAACCACAGAGCAAAATGAAGGCGGCGAACATCAGCAGGATCCCGGGGAAGGGGATATCGCCGAGCCTGCGTCGCACCAGCGAATACAGCGAGACGGGAATCGCAAAGTACGCCAGGGCAATGAGTCCGTCCGAACCGGCGTTGAGCCACAGCGTGACCGGTTGCCATAAATAGCAGTGGCCGTGCGGCATATAGCCCGGCGAAGACAGGAGCCATGCAAACCAATCAGTCATTTAAAGTCTCCACTCCGTGCAATGCACATCCTTCGTTGCGCGTTCGAGGGTTTCGCGCATCGGCAAGGGCGGCGAATCGCGCCGCCGCAAACGCTTCGCGCTCGCGAGAGGCCGTCCAACGGCTTGTTGCGACTCTCGCCCCTGTTGACCCTGTTGAACCTGGTGAACCCGTTGAACCTGTTGAACCTGTTGCCGCTGTTGCGGCTGTTGTCGCTGTTGTCGCTGTTGTCGCGGCTGTCGCTGTTGCCGCTGTTGCGAAATGTGTTGCGCATGCTGCCATGGATTTGCGGTAACGTTAATCCACGGGCGTCACCATCGGTCGCGATGAACGCGTCGTACAACGAAGCGCAGCGCGGAGCGCGTACGCTGGCCCCAATCGGATCGCGAGCCGGTCCATTGCGGATGAAAGGTGAAGAGGGGATGCGACGAGATCTGAGATCGACTGCGGCCGTGTCGCTGCGAAGAGAGTGCGGTGCTCCCGTCGGACCGCTGCTCGCGGTGCTGGCGTCCTTGTTGTTGTCGCCATTCGAGTTGCGGGCGGCGGCCGCTGCGGCCGATGCGGGGGATCTGACGGCGCTATCGCTGCAAGACCTGGCCAATGTCGAAATCACCTCCGTCTCCAAGGCGCCGGAGGGCTTGCAAGGCGCCCCCGCGTCGATCTACGTCATCACGCACGACGATATCCTGCGTTCCGGCGCGACCCGGCTCGTCGACGCGTTGCGGCTCGCGCCCAACCTGCTCGTCACCCAGGTCAGCGCGACGAGCTACACGATCTCGGCGCGTGGCTTCGGCGGCAACCCAGAGGCCCAGAACTTCTCCAACAAGTTGTTGATGCTGATCGACGGGCGCAGTGTCTACACGCCGCTGTACTCCGGGATTTACAGCGACGCGCAGGACGTCATGCTCGACGACGTGGACCGGATCGAGGTGATCAGCGGTCCCGGCGCCACGCTGTGGGGAGCGAATGCGATGAATGGCGTCATCAACGTGATTACCCGCGCGTCTTATCTGACCCAGGGCGCTTTGTTGGACGTCGGCGCCGGAAACCAGCAGCAGAACCTGAGCATTCGCTATGGCGATCGCGCCGACTATGGTTTGTCCTACCGTGTCTATGGCTCGGCTTACCGTACGGCGGCGGAAAACCTGCCGACGGGTCAGTCTGCCCATGACGCGTGGACTAAGGAACAGAGCGGCTTTCGCACTGACTGGTCGACGGATGCCGATTCCGCGACGGTGCAAGGGGACGTGTATCGCGGGGACGAACAGCAATTGAACGTCGGTGACGGTTCCATCGCGGGTGCGGACCTGGTCGGCCGGTACCAGCACAGCACCGATCGGACCGAGTTACAGGTGCAGGCGTATGTCGATCAGACCGAGAGGTTCGGCCCGGCCGGCTCGGGCGGCGGCGGCTTCGTCCTGCATACGTACGACCTCGAACTGCAGCAAGCCATCAATCTCGGCAGTCGACAGCGGGTCGTGTGGGGTGGGGGCGAGCGGCTCAATAGTTATGGGATTACGAACCAGGTAGCCCTGCTCTTCGAACCCGAGTTCAGAAACCTGACTCAAGCCGACGCGTTCATCCAGGATACGGCGACTCTGCTGCGCACCGTGCAACTGACCGCCGGGATCAAGATGGAGGACGATCCCTATTGGGGGTGGACGGCACTGCCGGACGGCCGCCTCTCATGGCAGCCGAGCGCGCGGACGACGCTGTGGGCGGCAGCCTCCCGGGCGATCCGCTCTCCCACCCCGTTCGACGACGACGTCGTCGAGAAACTGCGGTCCACCACGTTTCTCACGGGCAATAGGGCATTTCGCCCGGAGAAGGTGACGGCCTACGAGGCGGGCGGTCGTGTCGACCTCTCGGCGGGGGTGTCGTCCTCGATCGCCCTCTTTTACAACGACTATGATGATCTGCGCACGATCGAGCCGACTGCGGCGACGTTCCTGCCGCTGTCCTGGGGCAATCTGGTGAAGGGAGACACCTACGGCGTCGAGGCCTGGGCGACCTGGCAGATCAGTCCCTGGTGGCGCGTGTCGCCGAGCTTCACGGCCTTACGAGAACAGTTCACGTTCAAACCCGGCGCGAGCCGGATCCTCGGGCTCTCCCAGGTTGCGGATGACCCGAGTTCGCATGCCGATCTGAGCTCCTCGATGCGATTGAGCCGCCAGATCAGCCTGGATGCCACCCTTCGCTATGTCGGGGCGCTGCCGGATCCAGCGCTTCCTCATTACCTCGAATTGAACGGACAAGTCGGGTGGCAGGCGACCGAAGACCTGCAGATTTCCCTCAACGGGCTCAATCTTCTGCATGCCAGACACTACGAGTTTCCGTCCTCGCAGGGCGGGGAGGCGATCGGTCGAAGCGTCATGGCCCAGGCGCGATGGAAATTTTGATGTGGCCCCGCCGACAATTGGGAGTCTGTCGCGGTAGCGCCTTGCTCGCCTTGCTCTTGATCGGCCTGCTGACCTCGTCGGCTCGATCCCAGCCGGTGCATTCGGAATTGGAGGTGGAGGCGGCCTATCTTTATCGCATGGCCGCCTACGTCGAATGGCCGGATCCCGTCGCCACCGGCCGCCCGTTCGTCATCGCCGTCATGGGGTATCCCGACCTCGCGCGCGAGTTGAAGAAACTCGAAACCGGGCACCTCATCCGGGAGCACGTCGTGCAAATCCTCGAGGTCGATCGGGCGCAGGAACTCGAGAACGTGCGGATCTTGTTCGTCGGCGCCGAGCGCAACGAGTTTCTTCGTGGGCTCACCAGAACCGACCCGCCGCCGATCTTGATCGTCACCGCGGAGGACCGTGGCCTCGAATATGGCGCCATGGTGAACTTCGTGACGATCGACGACCGGGTGCGCTTCGAAATCTCGGTGACGGCGGCGGAGCGCGCTCAACTGAAGGTCAGCGCGGATTTGCTCGCGATCGCGCTGCGGGTCAACGGGGGGCGGAGGCAGTCCGCCACCGAGCGCCTTTACTCTCCCGGACCAGATGGCGTCCACCGCGTCCTTTGCCTCCCGCCTTCGCTCCAGTCGGTACGGCCGACTCTGCAGGCGCGCTTGATCGACAGGCAACGCGGGGTGAGCCTGCCGTGACCGCGCTCGGCGACTCTGCACCGAATGACGCCGCTTCCGTGGCCGGGGAGTCGCCGCTCCCGGAGGTCAACGTCCGGCGCTCGGTCCGGGGCAAATTGATGCGCCTCGTGCTCATCCCGACGGCGGTCGCCGTTTGCGTGTCTGGCGCCGCGATGCTCACCTACGATTTGCTCGCCTACCGCGGCACCTGGGCGCAGGAACTCGCGGGCGAAGCCTCGATTCTGGGGGTTTCGGTCGCGCCTGCCCTGGAGTTCGACGACCACGACATCGCCAATCGCGATCTCGATGCGATACGGCTGCGGCCCCGGGTCTTGGTGGCCGCCCTGTATGGCGCGGATGGTCGCCTCTATTCTTCTTACACCCGTGACCCGACGCTGCGGCCCCCCCAGGCGGCCCCACCGGAGGGCCAGACCATCCACGGGGAAGGCGTCGAGTTATCGCAAGCCGTACTCCACGACGGCGAGTTCCTCGGAACCATCTATGTGCGCGGGCGTTTCGACGTCCTGAGTCGTCTGGAGGCCTACCTCGAGATTCTGGCCGTCGTCATGGCCGCAACCCTGGCGGTCGCGTACGCGCTCTCGCGCCGATTGCAGAATTCGGTCGTCGACCCCTTGGATGCGATGACGTCGGCTGCTCGGCAGATCGTCCAGCGTAAAAATTATTCGCTGCGGGCGTCGAAGACGACCGACGACGAAATCGGCATCGCGGTGCTCGCCTTCAACGGGATGCTCGACGAGGTCGAAGCCCGCGCGAAAACCTTGGAGAACGAGGTTCGGGTCCGTCAGGCGACGGAGGCCGCACTGCTCGAGACCGACCGCCGAAAGGACGAATTCCTGGCCACGCTCGCGCATGAGCTGCGCAATCCCCTGGCGCCCATCCGTAGCGCCGTCCGGCTGCTCGAGTCGAACGCCGTCGACGAACAGCAACAGCAGTGGATACGCTCGGTGATCGCTCGGCAAGTGCAGCGGATGGCGCTCCTCTTGGATGATTTGTTGGACGTTTCGCGAATCACGCGCGGACGCCTGAGCCTGCGGGTCGATCAGGTGGATCTGCGCACGATGGTGGATGCCGCCGTGGAAGTGGCACGGCCGCTCATCGACACCAAGCGACAGCATCTGGCTCTCTCCTTGCCGGCCGCGCCCTTGCGGGTATCGGGAGACTCGCTGCGCCTGTCGCAGGCGCTGTCGAATCTGCTCACGAACGCCTCCAAGTATACGGACGAGGAGGGGCATATCACCTTGGCGATCGAACTCGGCGCGGAGGAACTGCGGTTTTCGGTCAAGGATGACGGGATCGGGATCGATCCCCAGGCGATCCCCGGCCTGTTCGAGATCTTCTCGCAATTGGAACCGGCCATCGACCGGGCGGAAGGCGGCTTGGGGATAGGCCTGGCCTTGGTCAAAGGCCTCGTGGGATTGCACGGGGGCCGCGTCGAGGTGAGCAGCGCGGGAGCGGGTTTGGGCAGCGAATTCTGCTTCTATCTTCCCCGATCCCTCGTTTCCATCGAACGGAATCCCGTTCCGGTACCGCTTCCGACGGAGAGGCCACCCGGGGCTCCGACCTTCAAGGTGCTGATGGCGGACGACAATCGAGACGCCGTCGAAAGCATGGCGCTGTTATTGCAGATGCAGGGGCACCAGGTTTCGATCGCCTACTGCGGCTTGGACGCCCTGACCATGGCGGCCGAGTATCGCCCGGACGTCGTGCTGCTCGACATCGGCATGCCGGACATGTCGGGGTATGCCGTGGCGCGGGCGATACGTCAGGCCGAGTGGGGCGCGACGATCCAGTTGGTGGCGATCACCGGATGGGGAAATGCGCAAGACAAGGAGAAGGCCCGCGCCGCCGGATTCGATCGCCACCTGACCAAGCCGGTGGACCCCGATCAATTGGGAAAACTGGTATCCGAGATGCGCCTCAACCCGGCCGGCCACTGAGGCGCCGTCCTCGGCGACGCACGATCACTCGTGGTGGGATTCATGAATGACGTGCCGGCTCGCCTCGAAGCGCTGGAAGCCGTTGCGTCCGGCGACTTTGGCGCCGTACATCGCGATATCGGCGGCGCGAATGATTTCTTCGTGCTCGCTGGCATCCTCGGGAAACAGGGCGATGCCCACGCTGACCGACAGCGAAACCGTCCGGTCCTTCAATTTATACGGTGCGCTGAGCGTCTCCACGATCTTGCCGGCGCACAGGATCACGGCGTTGATGTCGCCGCTATCGAGGAGCAGCGCGACGAACTCGTCGCCTCCGCGGCGGCTCACCGTGTCGGATTCCCGCACGCAATGTTGGAGGCGTTCGGCAATGAGCCGCAGAAGTTCGTCGCCGGAATCATGACCCAGCGTGTCGTTGATGTGCTTGAACTCGTCGACATCGATGTACAACACGGAAAACGTCTTGCCCGTCCGCCGTGCCCGAAGGATCGCGTGATCGAGCCGGTCGGCGAACAAGACGCGGTTGGGCAGGCCGGTGAGATGGTCGTAAAGAGCCAGCCGCGACAATCTCTCGGACCGCTCGCGCGCCGCCGTCGTGTCGCGCGCCACCACCACCGCACCGACGACGCCGCCGTGCCGGTCGTGGATCGGCGTCGAGGACACCTCGACCGAGATCAATTCGCCGTCGCGACGCAACAGGAACGAGCCGGCTGGCGCATACCGTGTTTCATCGTCGATGATCGACAAGGCGACGGGGTCGATCACCTCGGCCTCGGACGACGACTGCACCAGCTTGAATACGTCCATCACCCGGCGATTGATCGCTGCGTCCTGCGCATAGCCCGTGAGTCGTTCGGCCGCCTTGTTGAGATAGACCACCTGCCCGCGAAAATCGGTGCTTGCGACGGCATCCGCAATCGCGTCCAAGGTGACCTGAGACCGTTCGCGGTCCGTAAACGATTGGTCGGTTTCCGTTCTGTCGAATGGCCGACGCAGTGCGGCCTCGACGCGACCGAGGAGTCGTCGAAACAGGGAAGCCTTAAAAGAGGACTCGTTCATGGAGCAACCTCGAGCAAGCGGCGGCAGCCGTCTAAAAGCCGAGGCATAGTGTACGGGTAGGAAGGCGACGCCGTGCCTCGTCCCGGCGACCGCCGGGCTCGGGCGTCCCACTTCCGTCGCGCCTTATGCTTCGCCCGACGCGATGAACAGGCACAAAGAACGTCCCGCGACCCCGAATCGATCGCCCTGGCGACCGCCGTATTCGTGCGCGCCGTCGTTGGTCTGGGTGTCGAGTTCCAGTTGCCACTGACCGCCGCCGAAGCATTCCGGCAAGGTGAATTCGACGAGATCGTGGTGCGCGTTGAGCACGATCAACATCGCCGCCTGGGTGCCTCTCTGGCGGACTCCGGTCGGACGCGCGCGTCCATCGATCAACATTCCGAAACACTGCATGCGCGGATCCTGCCAATCCGGGTCCTGCATCTCGGCACCGGAGGCATTCATCCAGGTGACGTCCTTGATGCCGAGTTCCTCGTCGAGCTGGCCGGTCAGAAAGAGATTGCGTCGCAGGACGGGGTAGCGATGCCGGAGTGCGCAGAGCTTTTTCACGAACTCGACGAGCCGCCGGCCGCCCTCGCCGATCTCCCAATCGAGCCAACTGATTTCATTGTCCTGGCAATAGGCGTTGTTGTTGCCCTGTTGAGTGCGGCCGAACTCGTCGCCCGCGAGGATCATCGGCGTGCCCTGCGACAGCAGCAAAGTCGCCAGCATGTTGCGAATCTGCCGCTCGCGCAGCGCGCGGATCTCGGGATCCTCGGATGGGCCTTCGACGCCGCAGTTCCAGGAGCGATTGTCGCTGCTGCCGTCACGATTGTCCTCGCCGTTCGCCTCGTTGTGCTTGTCGTTGTAGGTCACGACGTCGTTCAGGGTAAATCCATCGTGCGCGGTGATGAAATTGACGCATGCCCAAGGCCGACGCCCCAGCCGATTGAAGACGTCGCCGGAGGCGCACAGACGCTGGGCGAGACTGGCTGCATTGGATGCGCCTTTCCAATAATCCCGTACGCCGTCCCGGTACCGATCGTTCCATTCCGCCCAGCCCGGCGGGAAACCGCCGACCTGATAACCACCGGGCCCGCAATCCCAGGGCTCGGCGATCAACTTGACGGTCCGCAGCACCGGATCCTGGTGGCAGACTTTCAAGAATCCGCTCTCGTTGTCGAATCCTTCCACCTCCCTCGCGAGGATCGTGCCCAGATCGAAGCGAAAGCCGTCGACGTGCAACTCGTTGACCCAGTAGCGCAAGCTGTCCGTGACCATCTCGATGACATTGGGATGGGAGAGATTGAGCGTGTTTCCGGTGCCGGTGTCGTTGATGTAGAAACGCTTGTCCTCCGGCATCAGCCGATAGTAAGAGGCATTGTCGATGCCCCGAAACGAGAGCGTGGGACCGCGTTCGTTGCCTTCGGCCGTGTGGTTGTAGACGACATCCAGGATGACCTCGAGTCCGGCCTCGTGGAAGGAAGCGACCATCTCCTTGAATTCGCGCAAAGTCTGGTCGGGTGCGGAAGCATAGCGCGTGTCGGGCGCAAAGAAGCCGATGCTGTTGTACCCCCAATAGTTCGTCAGGCCCTTTTCCAACAAATGGCTGTCGTTGATGAAGCTGTGGATCGGCAGGAGTTCGACCGAGGTCACGCCCAAGGACTTGATGTAGTCGATGACCTGTTTGTCTGCCAGCCCGGCATAAGTGCCCCGGAGCCGCTCCGGCACGCCGGGGTGCTTTTTCGTGAATCCGCGGACATGCAGTTCGTACACGATCGTCTGATCCCAGGGTGTGCGACGCCCCGAGGCTTGTCCCTTCCAGTCGAAGCCGGGATCGACCACGACGCACTTCGGCATGAACGGCGCGCTGTCGCGCTCATCGAACGACAAATCGCCGGCTGCGTCGCCGATCGTGTAACCAAAACATTCCGGCGCCCATTTGAGCGCGCCGGTGTGCGCGCGCGCATAGGGGTCCAAGAGCAGCTTGTTGGGATTGAAGCGGTGGCCCTCCGCAGGAGCATACGGGCCATGGACCCGCAGTCCATAAACCGTCCCCGGATTGACGTCCGGGATGTAACCGTGCCAGATCTGATCCGTATATTCAGGCAGGGCGACGCGTTCGAGTTCGCGTGTGCCCTGCGGATCGAAAAGGCATACCTCGACCTTGGTCGCATGCGCGGAGAACAGCGTGAAATTCGTACCGTGCCCATCCCAAATGGCGCCGTGCGCGGCGGGACTGCCCTCTCGGACTCGGGTGCGAACGGTACTCTTCATCAACGGCTCTCCCTGGAACAGGTATGGAATGCGAGACCACGATTGAAATGCGCCTCGGACCGCGCCTCACGGCAAGATCCAAGCTCTCTAAATTACGGGCGAATCCAGAAGGAATCACAGCGGACGCGAAGAGTAGCGCCTATCAGGATTGTCCTACAGCGGACGACGCCCGCCTCGCGGGCGCCGGGGTGCGCGGTCCCCCGTGTGCGCGATGGGTGCCCGAGCGACGATCGAGCACCCTGCATTGCATCGCACAAAGTCCGCTCGCGCACCGCGCGCCGATGGGCTAGGCTTGCGTATGAGCGAAAAAATCGGAGAAACACAGCCGGGCTCGGGAGAGCCGCCTCGTTCGGTGGCGGATTCGATGAGTGAACGGTTGCGCCTGAAGCCCGGCATCTCGCCGAGTCAGGCGCGCTTTGCTCTGTCCAATTTTTGCCTGGATACCTTCGGCGCGGCCGGCCAGGAACTGGCTGCGGTCGTCGAGTTTTGCAACAACGTCAGCAGCCTGCAGCTCGCGCTCGACAGCATTCGCAGCGAACTGAAGAAAAGCCGTCCCGAAAAGCGGCCCGACCTCGTGGCCGTCGTTCGCGAAATCAACGAAACCGATTATTAGAGCCGGAAACGCCCGACCGATTTCTCGAGCAGGAACAGCGTGCGACTGATGCCCTTGGCCTGACGCAGCAGTTCCTGCCAGGAGCTGTCCTTTCGGTCCGCCTGGAAGCCGGCGAAGGCTGCCTCGAACTTGTGTTCCTGTTCGCTGACCTCGCCGGCGCCCCCGCGCACGCCTTGGACCAGGTTTCGGAGCTTCAGCTGCATCACTTTGAGCGAGGCCATCAAGCTGTCCGGACGTGCGCCATCGACCGTGATCTCGACCGACAGGTCGCCATCGGCGATCGACTTCATGTAGTCCGCGGCGACGCGCGGTTCCCCGCCGAGCAGGTTCAAGACCTTTCTGTCCAGCAGGAAGAACAACACCGCCGAGATGATCGCACCCAGCACCACGCCCGCGAGCGCGACGCCATAGCCGATCTTGCGACCTTCGGCATGCAGTTCGGACACCGGGAAGGCCGAGACGATGGTCAGACCCCACGCCGGCAGCGGCGTGCGATTGACCTCCCATGAGCCATCCTTGTTGTCCATGACTTGCCGGACCTGGTCCGCGGTCACCCATGACGGCAGATAGCGGGCCTTGGTGTTGTCGACCACGGCCACGAACCCGGTGGTCAGCAGGTGCGATTGCTCGAGCGCCTGACTGAGCACCGGCAATTCGGCTTTGTAACCCACGTAGCTGATGCCGATCGGTTCCGCGTTCTTCGAGAACAAGGGCTCGTACCCCGTGAAGTACGGATTTCCCAGGATGTCGACGATGCCATAGAAGGGGCGCCGGTTGCTCAATTCCGCGTAGGCCGGGGTGGTGTTGTTGAGTTCGGTGCCGACGGCGCGGCTGCCATCGTCCTTGAGCACGTTGGTGGCGATGCGCACGAAGCGATCGCCGTCTCGCGAGAAAATGGTCGCGGTGCCCTTGTTCAAACGGGTCACGAAGTCGACGATCTCGAAGTCGCCGGCCTGACCCTTGCCGCCGATCAAGATATCGTTGATGGGCTTGCCGCTCACCAGCACCTGCGGACCGCGCTCGACGCTGCCGCGTGTCTTGATCTGCTCCTGCAGCAGCGCCATGCTCGCATGGACACGGTCTTCCATCAGGGCGGCCGTGGTGACGAACACCCCCTGAATCGCGCTCACGTTGTCGGCAACCTGCTGGCGCACCAACGACTGTTCGCGCTCCATGGCCCAGATCGAGAACCCGAATCCGCTCACGGCGATCAACATCAGCGTGATGGCCGCGACCGGCAACACTACTTGGGATTTAAATCCGCGAAACACGGGTCTCTCTCCTTGGGACGAACGCGACGGCGCATTTCGTCACGTCTCGTCCCCGTGAGGCTGTCTACCCGTTCTCGAAATGGCCATTCCCCGCGACCATGACCGCGAGGGGTGAGAACCACGTCAACTATTCCGTGTAGCCCCCGAATACTCGGCGCCTCAGGTATCACGGTCCGGGGGCATGCGCGGTTTCTTAGGACTTGTCCGTGACACCCTTGAAAACCAACCAGAGGAAGTAGAGCGCCCAGAACAGCAACAAGACTTTCCTCGCGATGTTTCGATTGAGCGCAAAAATGCCACCGACCGCTGGCCGGATACGTCCCAGCCTGACGCGGCCAAAAATCGTGACCCAATTCTCGCGCGCCTTGGTGACCAATTCTTGGTAGGCGCTTGCCTGGGAATTTGGGACGGACCAGTCGCCGATCACCATTTCGCGTTGCAACTGGATTTCCCGTCCCGCAATGACGAACTGGTTGATATGGCGAATTCCCCCGGCGCGCAGCACGGTGTTCCAGCCGTTTCCCGCCCAGCGCTGCGGCATACACATCCGCACTTTCCACGTCGCTATGCGTGGTCGTCCGAGAAACACGTCCGTGCGCCTGGGTACTTTTTTCAGAGGGACCAGTTCCGCCGCGATCGATCCTGCCGTGATCTTGAATCCCAAGCGTCCGCGGCCGTCGACCGGCTTCCAGCCATCGCGGATTTCATACTGGAAGATCGCGACCAAACGGTTCGTCGCGGGATCATCCTCGATCGCCAACGGTGCGGTCTCGGCCAGCGCGGGCCAGGTGGTTCGCAATTCGTTCAGCACCTGCTCGGCCAGTTTCGAAAGACCCTCGTTTTCGAGTTTGTTTCTCAAGGCATCCGCGGCGAACGAGTGATAGTGGACGCGGACTGAAAGCGACACCGGGGAACTCGGTTTCGGCCCCAGTTGGAATACCTCTTCGGTTTGTCGGTAGGTGATCGGCGCGTCATTGTCCAGCGACGCCAGTGACTCGGTCTCGAGGGTCAGCGGGAGTGCCCAGCCGCAATGGGGCTGAAACACGACGGCAAGGCGACCCTCCTGTCTTGGCATCGTGGGATCGAGCCAATAGGTCTTGCCGTCGATGCGGACCCGAACGATGCAGTGATTGAATACGGCAGGGGACGGAATGAACTGGTCGAGCACGCGGCCGTGAGTCGTCGAAGTCAACGCAGCGCAGGCATCGATGCCCAGGCGGATGGCGCCCGCGACATAGAGCCGTGAGCCGTCTTTGCAATCGCCGAAGCGACGGTTCCAGATCGTCTCGAGCGTGCGGGGCACGAGACCGCCCTCACCGAGTGACAGGGCAAAGTATCGCAAATGCCTTTGCACGAAGCGCAGCCACTCCGCGGCTCGATCCGCGGGGTCGACAAAGGTTTGCGCTATCCGCTCGAGCTCTCGCTCCAAATCGGGTGGCATCTCCGACGGGACATAGTATGGAGTGAACAGCTGTGCAATCTGATTCCAACTCCGAAATTCCGAGAACTGAATGACCGGTACCTCGATTTGCCAGGGCGGGGTGAGTTCCTCCCTCTCGAGCCGCGGTTGACGTATCAGGCACCATATCGATTCGGTCGTGTCCTCGGTCTGCGCGACGGCGGCCGCCGGTGGTCCACAGAAGGTCTTCTGGAAGACTTCCCGATGCAGCGGCACGCGCAGGCGATGTCGGCACTCGCGCCAGGGGGTCAGGGCATTGAAGGCGAAGGAGTTGGCATAGTGCGTACCGATGATGGGTTGCTTGCTGGTCACCGTCAGTGACAGCTCCAATACATCGTCGATGCGCAGGTCAGGGATCAAAAGGGCCGCCGTCAGACGGCCATCCAAGGCCAGCTGCTCGAGCTTTTTTTCTCGCCGCAGGATTTGGAGTGCATCGAGCTTCGCGTGGTCGATCCGCAGACTTGATCGATGCACGCGGATGACATGGAGCGTGACCTGCTGAAAGGTGGGGTCGAATTCCACGGCAAAGTGCGCCGCCCTTTCCGCGCCTGAACGAGTGATGACGCGTTGAACGGTGCGTAGGTGCTGAGAAAATCCGACCTCGTCCACGTTCGTTTGCGAATCGTAGAGAACGCGTAACACACCACCATCGACATAAGCGTCGTCCGCGGCGGATACCCCGTCCGCCGATACCGCATCGGCATAGGGTCGATGTGTTACCCATTCCGGTGGCGGCAGGCATCGAACGGCATCGGCCGCGCTTCCGTCGCTCGGGCGATTCACGGCCTCGACTTGCCGGGCCAGGCGATGGATCGGGGGTCGTGCTCGTACGTCGTAACCGGACGCGGTTCGGCGAACGGCGACACCACGTCCGGCGGAACCTCGACGAGTTGCAAGGGTTGGGAGGCGATGGCGTGCGTGACCGCCTGGCAATACGCGGAATCGGGCGCAGGGTCGCGCTCACAGGCATGCTCGCTTCGCAACAGCGCCGGCAACGGGAGTTTCGCGACGGACGCACGCAGGGACTGCGCGTGCTCGCGGCCGCGGTGAGCCGCGACGGTCGCCGCCCCGACCGCAATCAGGCCGAGTACCACGAGGACGGCGAAAGCAAGACTGCGCTTCATGCGCGAAAGAGTATAGCGGCATCCATGCGCTCCCAGGCAATCCGGCGGCGAAGGAGCCGGCAGCCCCGCGCGGGCCGCCGGCGCCGCGGCGGTGAAGTGCAGCACCGCGCGGCCCATCGCTGCCATAATGACGCATGAGTACGCATTCCTTGCGCGAGGTCACCGAACGCTATGACTATCGCCTGACGCCCTACCTCCAATCGCTGCTGGCGGACCGTCCAGCCGACGATCCTCTCGCGCGACAATATCTGGCCGACGCCCGGGAATTGCAGACGCTGCCCTACGAGCGCGTGGATCCGATCGGTGATCGCGCCCACAGTCCGGTCAAAGGCGTCGTGCATCGACACCCGGACCGGGTCCTTCTCAAGGTCGCTCATGCCTGTCCGGTCTATTGCCGATTCTGCTTTCGTCGTGAAATGGTGGGCAGCCACGGCGAACCCTTGCGCGCCGCGGATCTCGAGAACGCCATCGACTACATCCGGATGCAGCCGCAAATCTGGGAGGTGATCCTCACGGGCGGAGATCCTTTGGTTCTCTCGCCGCGGCGACTCCAGGAGATCATGGCGAAGCTGTCCGCAATCGAGCACGTCGGCATCTTGCGACTCCACACGCGCGTCCCCCTCGTCGACCCGGAAACGATCGACGAAGCCCTCGTGCAGACTTTGAAGCGACGCCTCCCGGTCTATGTCGTCCTGCATGTCAACCACCCGGACGAACTCACCGACCCCGTGGTGATGGCGCTCGCGAGGCTCCAGGTGCGCGGCGTGAGCTTGTTGAGTCAGTCCGTGCTGCTGCGGGGCGTGAATGACTCTGCCGCGGTGCTCGAGCGGCTGTTTCGGCGTCTGGTCACGCTCAACGTGAAGCCTTATTACTTGCACCATCCGGACCTGGCCCCGGGCACCGGTCATTTCCGCGTTTCCTTCGAGACCGGTCAGGCCCTCATGCGAAGCTTGCGTCAAACCCTGTCGGGTCTTTGCCTACCCACCTACGTGCTCGACATTCCAGGCGGATTCGGGAAAGTGCCGGTGAACGCCGATCACGTCGGCCCGATGACCAATGGCGGACGCCAGATCCAGGACATCCGCGGCGCCCTCCATCACTATCCGGAATGAGCCGCGATCAGACAAGGCGGACTTTATCCCGAGGGACGGCGCAAAAAACATGATTTTTCAGATGCTTATCGGGAGCCGCATCGCGTGAACGGCTATCAATTCCTGGATGCCGACCGCGTCCCTTGGCGCCAATCGACGTTCGCGGTCGACATCGAGGTCAAAGACCTGGGGACAGCGGACGGTCGATCGATGCAACTCGTGCGGTTCGCGCCCGGCGGATGCGTGTTCCTGACGGTCTATTCTGATTGAATGCGTTGCGGTCGATTTGGAGAACGCACGGCAGCGCAATTATGATGGGTGTATCGCAAGGGTCGTTGAGACACCCCAGATGCCAGGGAGGAGCGACTATACCAACGAAACGCTAGGGCGCCTGCTGGCGCTCGCGGCATCGCCCGAACCGCTGCCGAGGGTCTTGGAGGAGCTCCTGCGAATCAGCGAGGAGCGTGTTCCCGACATGCACTGCTCGATTCATCTGGCCGACCTGAGCGCCGGGGTTCTGCGTGCCTGCGCGGCCCCGAGCCTGCCGCGCGACTACACGCGTGCGATCGAGCAGTTGCCGATTGCCGAGGGCATCGGCTCCTGTGGGACCGCGGCGGCCCGGCGGGAACTCGTCGTCGTCCCTGATATCGCGGCATCCCCCTTCTGGCGCACCCACACGGACGTCGCGCGGGAACACGGGCTCGCGGCCTGCTGGTCGGTGCCTCTGCTGGACTTCGAGGGCGGATTGCTCGGGACCTGCGCGATGTATTACTCGCGGCCGCGCGCGCCGACCGAAGGCGAGGAGCGATTGATCCGCGTGATCGGCAGTCTCGCCACGATGGTGATCCGCCGACATCGCGATGCCGAGCGACTGCGCGCGAGCGAAGCGCAACACCGTGCACTCGCGGAAACTTGTCCCGACCCCGTGCTCGTCCATGCCGCCGGTTCGATCCTGTACGCCAATCAAGCCGCCATCCGGCTGTTGCATCCACGCAGCGACGAATGCTCGATCTCGCAAACGCTCGAGGAGCTTGCCAGCCCGGAATGTCGGGAGCTGCTGCTCGAGCACCGCAGCGGCCTGTTGAGCGCCACTTTGCAGCGAGTGGACGGGTCGAAGGTGCACGTGGAGATCGCCGCCGCCGCGATGCCCATGGACGGCCGCACGGCGACGCTGCTGGTCTGTCGGGACGTCACCGAACGGATGCTCCTGGAGCAGGAATTGATCGACGTCGTGAACCGGGAACAGACCCGCATGGCCCACGATCTGCACGACGGCCTCGGGCAGCAATTGGCGGGCATCGGCCTGTATCTGCGCGGCATGGCGAGCCAGATCGTTCGCCAATCGCCGGCGCACACGCGGGACTTCGAACACATTCTCGCCCTGGTGTCGCAATCGATTCAGGAGGCGCGCCGCCTGGCGAGCGGTATGTCGCCCATCGCGATCGAACGAGCCGGCTTTACCGGAGCGCTGACGGCCCTGGCCACGCAAGCGCGAGACCTCTATGGACTGATCGTGCAATTGTCCATCGACGACCTGCAGGGCGTGTCGATCGAGAGCGGCGCCGCCTTGCATCTGTACCGAATCGCGCAAGAGGCCACCAACAACGTCGCGCGCCACGCGAAAGCGCGGGTGTTGACCTTGAGCGTCACGGTGACAAACGCCGAACTTCGTTTGACGATTGCCGATGACGGCGTCGGCCTGCCGGCACCCCCCAAGGCGCTCGATCGCTCGGTCGGGATGGGACTGCGCATCATGCGCTACCGGGCCGAACGCCTGGGCGGCACGACTCACCTCGAGCGGGTCGTGCCGCACGGTACCGCCGTCGTCGTCTGCTGTCCGCTGCGCTCGGTCGTTACTGCGCGAGGGCACTCCGCGCGGGCGAAGCGTCCGTCCGCGGATCACTCGCCACGATAGCGACGGGCGCGCTAAGCCCGACCGATGTGGCGCAAGGCCGCCGCCGCGGCCTCGGCCGTCATGTCCCGCTGCGGGCCCGCGAGCAGCTCGTAGCAACCCACGAATTTGCGCACCGTCGCCGAGCGCAACGGCGCAGACAACAGCAGCTTCAAGCGGATCCTCCGGTGCCGGCGCTCAGGCGAGCCGCACGTCCACGCCGCGCCGCTCGAGCTCCGCGACCACGTCGGGATTCGCGCCGCTGTCGGTGATCAGCATGTGCAGCTGTTCGACGCGCGCGATCAGCGAAACGTTCCGTCGCATCAGCTTCGAGGAGTCCGCGACGACGATCACCTGGCGGGAGATCTCGATCATCTTCGCGTTCAATTGCGCCTCGGGCAGATGGGGCGTCATGACGCCGCGTTCGGGATCGAGCCCATCGGCGCCGAGGAACAAGCGATCCGCCTGCAGGCCGGCGAGGGCGGCCTCGGCCATGTGCCCGGAGAGCGAATTGGACTCCGGCCGCAGCATGCCACCTGGCATGATGAGCCGCACGAACGGGACATCCGCGAGCAGCACGGCGATGTTCAAGGCGTTCGTGATGACGTTGATCGAGCGACCCTCCAGCTTGCGAATCCGCCGCGCGATCGCGGCGGTGGTGGTGCCTGAGTCGAGGATCAGGGTTTCTCCGTCCTCGATCAGGGAGGCGGCCAGCTGGGCGATCCGGAGCTTCTCCGCATGGTGCAGCGTGCGTTTGACGTTGAGCGACAGGTCGTCGTCGTCCCGCCGCAGCAGCGCCCCCCCGTGGGTCCGTTGCAGCGCGCCGCCGGCCTCCAGCGCCGCCAGATCCGTGCGCACGGTGACGGCGGAGGTCTCGAACCGCAGCGCCAAGGCCTCCACGGTCACGCGGCCATGGGCCTGCAACAGTTCCACGATCCGCTGCCGGCGTTCCGCGACCAGCAGGCCGGGTTCGGTGGCGCTCTCGGCGCGTCGCGGCTCGCGACTTTCCTCGACGTTCATGCAGGGATTGCCTCGAGCAGAAGAAACCGCTCGAAGGCCACGGTGAGCCGGGCTTGCGCGCCCGACACCGTGC
>Ga0116231_10006400_pt1 | contig 22477 bp, 18 predicted proteins | sample S1TSphgellanicum_2_FD_89695 | JGI IMG/M metagenome (GOLD analysis project Ga0116231, IMG submission 89695) | Host-associated microbial communities from peat moss isolated from Minnesota, USA - S1T2_Fd - Sphagnum magellanicum MG | ecosystem: Host-associated > Plants > Peat moss > Unclassified...
CGCGCAGTCGATCGAGGCGAATTCCGTGCACGGCTCGGACGCTCCGGAAGCCGCGGTGACCGAGATTGCGTTTTTCTTTGCCGGTATTGATATCGTTTCGTAAGGAAGACAGTCAGCGCTGCTTTTTTTAAAAAAAGAAGCAAAAAACTTCCATAACTCTGGGTCATGGGCGTTGGCGCCGTCACGACCCCTGGCCCAGGTTATAAAGTTTTTTTGCTACTTTTTGTTCACAAAAAGTCGTCCTTACTTATTAACCTGCCTAGCCCTACCAAACCCCCTTTTCCCGGCCGGCACGTCCTCGGTAATCGTCGACCCCGCCGCCACAAACCCGCCGTCACCCACACTAACCGGTGCGACGAGTGCGGTGTTCGAGCCGATGAACACCTTCGCCCCGATTTTCGTTTTGTGTTTGTTTTTGCCGTCGTAATTGCACGTGATCGTGCCGGCGCCGATGTTCGTGCCGGGGCCGATTTCGGCGTCGCCGATATAGGTGAGGTGGTTGGCTTTGGCGCCGGCGCCGAGCGTCGCGGCTTTGATTTCGACGAAGTTGCCGACATGGGCGCCGGGCCCGATATCCGCACCGGGGCGCAGGCGGGTATAGGGGCCGATAACGGCGCCGGCCTGCACGAGGCAGTCCTCGAGATGCGAGAACGCCTTGATGTCGACGCCGGATTCAACGCGCACGTTCGGCCCGAACACGACATAGGGCCCGATGGTGACATCGGGTGCGAGCACAGTGTCGGCAGAGAAATACACCGTCTCGGGGGCCAGCATGGCCACACCGTCCGCCATGGCGGCCTCGCGCAGGCGGGTTTGCAGCGCGGCTTCGGCGGCGGCGAGTTCGGCGCGCGCGTTGATGCCGAGGCATTCCGCGTAGGGCGCTTCGACCGCCGCCGCGCGCACGCCTTCCGACTGCGCGATCTTCAGAACATCCGTGAGGTAGTACTCGCCTTTGGCATTGTCGGGCCGCACCGCGCGCAGCCAGCGCGCCATGTCGGCGGCACCGGCGGCGATGGCGCCGGCATTGCAGAGGGCGATCTCGCGTTCCTCGTCGCTCGCGTCCGCGTATTCGACGAGCTTTTGGATGTAGCCATCGGCCACAACCAGCCGGCCGTATTTGTTGGGCGCTGTCGTGCGCATCCCCAGCAGCACGAGCCCGGCATCGCCGGCGGCAAGCCGCTCGGCCACGCCTGCGATCGTCTCCGGTTTGATCAGCGGGTTATCGGCATAGAACACGGCGCACATGCCGTCGCCAAAATGTGCCGCGGCCTGCAACGCGGCATGCGCGGTTCCCAGGCGTTCCGCCTGTACGACCACCGTATGCGGTGCGGCGATCTCCTCCAGCACCGCCATGCCGGGCCCCACGACGACGACAATACGGTCGAACACCGCGGCACAGGAGGCGATCAGATGTGTCAGCATCGGCCGTCCGCCAAGTTTCAGCGCGGCCTTGGGCAAAGCGGATTTCATCCGCGTGCCGAGGCCCGCCGCGAGGATGACGGCGACGCGCGCCATCAGCCCTGTGCTGCGAAGGTGGCCGGGCTCAGGATCGTCGTCTCCTGGGAGATGAACGCGCCGAGCTTGTTGGCCTTGGCGATGAACGCCTTCCAGGCCGGGTCCTGCACCATCGCCCCGCGCCGGGTTTCCCGGTCCGCCTGGCTCTCATACTGCCACAGATGCACGACCTGGTGCAGCTTGCCGTCGATGCTCGTGTACCAGCCGAGGCATTTGCCGAGATATTGTTTCTGCAGCGGCCAGGCTTCGGCCTCGTACAGCGCCATCCACTCGTGCAGGCGCCCGGGATGGCAGGTGTAGACGCGCATATCGACGATCATCTTAGTCTCTCCCTTCTGGCTCAGGCCTGGTTCAGATCGATCAGGCTTTGTCTTATCTTGCGGCTGCGGACGATCTTATCCTCGATATAGTCGGTGTCACCCCACCGCACCGCGCGCGCCATCGCCTGCGCGTCCTCGGAGAAGCGCGAGAACATCTCCAACAAGGCTTCCTTGTTATTGACGAAGATATCCCGCCACATCACCGGGTCGGACGCCGCGATGCGGGTGAAATCGCGGAATCCGGAGGCGGCGAATTGCAGCACCTCCTGGCGCGTTTCGTCGGCGAGGTCATCGGCCGTGCCGCAGATCGTGAAGGCGATCAGATGCGGCAGGTGGCTGACGATGGCGCAGACGCGGTCGTGGTGGGCGGCATCCATCCGCGCGGTCTGCGCGCCGAGCCGGCGCCACAGCTGCTCGATTTTCTCCACGGCCTGCGCCGGCGTGCCCTCGGGCGGCGTGATCAGGCTCCAGCGGCCCTTGAAAAGCTCTGCGAACCCCGCATCGGGGCCTGAGAATTCCGTGCCCGCGATCGGGTGGGCGGGGACGAAAAACACGCCATCCGGCACCAGCGGGGCGACGTCGCGCAGCACCGATTGCTTGGTCGAGCCGACATCCGAGAGGATCGCGCCGGGTGCGAGATGCGGCGCGATGGCGGCGGCCAGTTTCTCATAGGCGCCGACGGGCGCGCAGAGGATCACACAATCAGCACCCGCGACGGCGCGCGCCGGGTCAGCCTCGTACACATCGCCCAGGCCCAGGGTTTCCGCGCGCGCAAGATGCGCGGGGTTGGCGTCGGAAATCACCAGCGTCTCGGCGATATCGCCGAACGCCTTGGCGCCGCGCGCGATCGACCCGCCGATCAGCCCGATGCCGATCAGCGTCAGCCGCTTGAAAATCGGCTCACCCATTCACGAAATCGGCCAGCGCCGTCGCGACCGCGTCGCATTCGTCAGCACGCCCGATGGTGATCCGCAGGCAGCTCGGCAGCCCGTAGGATCTGACATTGCGCACGATGATGCCGCGCGCCCGCAAAAACGCATCCGCCGCCGCGGCGCGCTCAGCGGCGCCAAAATCGACCAGCAGAAAATTACCCTCTGACGCGCCGACCGCGAGCCCGAGTGCTCGCAACCGGACGCCGAGTTTGTCCCGCGCGGCGGCATTATGTTCGCGGCCCTGGCGCACCCAGTCCGGATCGCGCAGCGCGGCGATCGCGGCGGCCGCCACCGTCGCACTCACGTTGAACGGCGGGCGCATGCGGTTCAGCACGTCCACGATGGCGGCCGGCGCATAGGCCCAGCCGAGGCGCGCCCCGCCCAGCCCGAAGATTTTCGAGAACGTGCGCGTCATCACGGTGTTCTCGCCCGCTTCCACGAGGGCGACACCCGCATCGTAGTCCGGCCGGTCGACATATTCCGCATACGCGCCGTCCAGCACCAGCAGCACCTCGGCCGGCAGCGCCTCGCGCAGGCGCCGCACCTCGGCATCCGTCAGCAGCGTGCCTGTCGGGTTGTTCGGGTTCGCCAGAAACACCATGGTCGTGTGCGGCGTGATCTGCCCCAGCAGCGCGTCCACATCCGTCGTCCGGTTCCGCTCCGGCGCCTTGCGCACCGTGCAGCCCGCAAGCTTGCCGGCGATCTCATAGATCGAAAACCCGTGCTCGCTCATCACGAGCTCGGTCCCCGGGCCGCCATAGGCCTGGATCAGCAGCGACAGCAGCTCATCGGAGCCATTCCCGCACACGATCCGCGCGGCATCGAGCCCGAAGACCTCGCCGATCACGGCGCGCAGTTTTTCCATGCCGCCCTCGGGATAGCGGTGCATGTCCGCCCCCGCCTCGGCGATGGCCGCGACCGCCGCCGGCGGCGGTCCGAATGCGCCCTCATTGGACGAGAGTTTGATGATGCGGGTGACACCGGGAATTTTGGACTCGCCGCCAACATAGGAGGCGACCGAAAACACCTCCGGCCGGGGCTTGGGCGCGCTCACGCCGCCTCGCCGTACGGCACCGCGAACCCGCCGATCACCACCGGCGGCGCATCAAGCCCCGAGATGGCCGCGAGCCGCGGGTCGTCATCCTCCAAAAATCCGGCAACCTCGACCAGCGCGCGGATCCGCGTATCGCCCACGGCGCGGCGTATCCATACCGGCCCGGGCGCAAACCCCGCATCCTTGATCATCGTGTTCACCTTCGTGCGCGAGGTATCGGCCGCGAGCTCGAGCGAGATCAGCCCGCGGTCATCGCCGCTCGGATCAGGCTTGATCGCGGCCACGACATAGGCCTCGCCGACAGGCGAGCCCTCGGCGCGCTGCGTCCAGAACGGCAGCTTCGCGATCACGAACAGCCGGTGCTCGCCGCTCGCAGTCAGCATCGGCCACCAGCCGCCATGCCCGTCATCGGCTTCAGAGGGCGCCGGCAGCACCGCGAGCTGGGCTGTGTCGCGCGTGATATCGGCCAAGGTCTGGGCCGGATTATGGTGCCGGCGCAGCGGCGTCAGCGGGCCAAAATGCTCGCGCGCGAGGCTGAGGCGGTCGACGCCGCCTTCGCCGTCGCACACCGCGATCGTCTGCCCGCCCTCGATGATCAGTGCTGCCGCAAACAGCTCCCGCCACACCCGCGTGATCGCCTGGCCCGGCAGCGGGCCCTGATGGCGCGCCAGCAGCCGCCGCAGAATGCTCGCCTCGCGCCCGGGACGGATTTTTGCCCCCGGGGTTTTCACACCGTCCTGCGCGACACCCGCGATGACGCCGGCGCGCCGCATCAAAAGGTCGTGGATCTGCTCGTCGATCACGTCCAGCTGCGCCCGCAGCTGGGTCAGTTGGTCGCTCACTGAGGGGGGCTCATGGGGGGCAAACCGATCATCGCGCGATGTGATAGCCAATTGCGCTGGCCGCGCCAAGCACGCGGAGCGTGCCGAAATTTTGGTACGCGGAGCGTGCCCAAATCTTGGTTACGCGGAGCGTGCCGAAATCTCGGTTACGCGGAGCGTGCCCAAATCTTGGTTACGCGGAGCGTGCCCAAATTTGGGTTACGCGGAGCGCGCCCGGACGTTGGTTGCGCGAAGCGTGCCAGACCCTGGTTAGGCGGAGCTGGCGTAAGGACGAGCGCGGGAAACGCCCGGATATTGCAACGCCCGCGGGGGCGGCGCATATCCGGGCTCCATATGGACCAGTCTGCCGCCCAAGTTCAGCACGAGTGCGTCACGTTCACCGAAGGTTTCGACCTTGACTGCGGCCGCCGCCTCGCCACGCTCACCATCGCCTACCGCTGCTACGGCGCCCTGAACGCGGACAAATCCAACGCCATCCTGATCTGCCACGCGCTCACCGGCGACCAGTACGTCGCCGAGGCCAATCCCGAGACCGGCAAGCCCGGCTGGTGGAACCACGTCGTCGGCCCCGGCCGGCCGGTCGACACCGAAAAATTCTTCGTCATCTGCACCAACGTGCTCGGTGGCTGCATGGGCACCACCGGCCCGCGCAGCCCGCATGACGAGCGCCCGAGCGAGCCCTGGGGCACCGACTTCCCCGCCGTCACCATCCACGACATGGTGCGCGCGCAAAAACGGTTCATCGACCATCTCGGCATCGCCCGCCTGTTCGCCGTCATCGGCGGCTCCATGGGCGGCCTGCAGGTGCTGAGCTGGGCGGCCCTGTTCCCGGACACGGTGTTCGCCGCCGTCCCCGTCGCCGCCGCCGCCTATCACTCGGCGCAAAACATCGCCTTCCACGAGATCGGCCGCCAGGCCATCGCCGCCGACCCCTCCTTCCATGGCGGCCGCTACTGGGCGCATGGCGTCACGCCCGAGCGCGGCCTCGCGGTCGCGCGCATGACCGCGCACATCACCTACGTCTCGGAAGCCGCCCTCACCCGCAAATTCGGCCGCAAATTGCAGGACGCCGAAAACCTCTCCTCGCTCGGCGACAGGTTCGAGGTCGAGAGCTATCTGCAGTACCAGGGCTCCAGCTTCGTGCGCCGGTTCGACGCGAATTCCTACCTCACCATCACCCGCTCGATGGACCTGTTCGATCTCGCCGCCGAGCATGACGGCCAGCTCGCCAACGCCTTCGCCGGCACGAAAACGCGCTTCCTGCTGGTCTCCTTCAGTTCGGACTGGCTGTTCCCGACCGCCCAGTCCCGCGCCATCGCGCGCGCCCTCAACCATGTCGCGGCCAACGTCTCCTTCGTCGAGATCACCTCCGACAAGGGCCACGACGCCTTCCTGCTGGACGAGCCGGATTTCCACCGCACCCTGCGCGGGTTCATTGCCGGCTGCGCCGAGCACGCGCGCCTCGCATGACCAAGCAGATGCGCGTCGACCTCGCGTTGATCGCGGGCATGATCAAGCCGCGCAGCCGCGTGCTGGATATCGGCTGTTCGGACGGCGCGCTCATCGACCACCTGTTCCGCAACCTCGGCTGCGACGCACGCGGGCTCGAGCTCGACATGGACGCGGTGACGCAGGCGGTGACGCACGGCCTGCCGGTGATGCAGGGCGACGCGGATACGGACCTCGCAACCTACCCTGACGGCGCGTTTGACTATGTGGTGCTGTCGCGCACCCTGCAGGCTGTCGAGAAGCCGCGCGAGGTGCTGCGGCAGATGCTGCGGATCGGCACGCACGCGATCGTCAGTTTTCCTAACTTCGGGCATTGGTCGTTGCGGCTGCAGCTGCTGTTCAATGGCCGCATGCCGATGACGCGCACGTGGAACCGGATGTGGTACGAGACGCCGAACATCCATCCCTGCACGATCCAGGATTTTTTTGGTTTGTGCGTGGCCGATGGGTATATCGTGGAGGCGTGGCTGGCGGCGGACGAAGCGGGCGCGCGGCAGCCGTGGCGGCGCTCACCAGGGCTGGCGAATTTGTTTGGCGAGCAGGGCGTGTTTTTGTTGAGGAAGGCGTAGGGTAAGGAAGCAAGAAAGCGCTTCTCTTTAAAAAAAGAAGCAAAAAATTTCTGGAAATGTAGCGGTTTCTGCACCTTGGCGCAGTCCTCATCTTTACGCTTAACAAACGTTCCTTTGTTTGATCACCCACGCGCCTGTTCCTTCGTCCCGACCTGCCATCAGGGATGGCCGCAGGCGGCGCGCAGCGTCCCTGACAACATCGAGCACGGCGGCAGGCTGGTGGAAGGTCGGCAGCACCCACCTAAAACACCGAATGGTCTCCCCTTTCGATCATCTCGCCGCGCTTCAACACATCGCAATAGTGATCGAACAGCGTCTCCGTCCCCGTCTCCGGCGTCGCCGCCTCGTCGTAACGGCCCGTCACCTCATCCCATACCAGCATCGACTCCGTCGCGTAATAACGCCCGATCCGCGCCAGCTCCGCCTTCGCCGCCAATGCCGGCCTCACCCGCCCCGCCAGACTCAACCCGCCGATAATCACATCCAGCAGCCCCACCGGCACCGCGCGAAACCTTGGCGGGCGCCGCAGCAGCGAAAACAAGATCTCACCCTGACCCCGCGGCGTGATCGCAGGCCCCGGCCCGCCGATCGGCAGCACGCAATTCCACCGCCGCCTGTCTCCCAGACACTCCACAAGATACGATGCCAGATCCTGATCGCTGATCGGCTTGCACGAGGTCAGCGTCCCGTCGCCAAACACCAGAAACGCCTTGCCCCGCTTCACCCGCTCGATCTGTCCGGACAAGGATTTGAAAAACGCCGTCGGCCTAACAATGCTGTAGCGCATCCCCGAGCCGATCAACGCTGCCTCGAACGCCAGCTTCGCATGCTGGAACGCAAGCACAGGTTTCTGCACGCAGATCGCGGATAACAACACGAAATGCCCGACAGCCGCGGCCTCGGCCGCCGCCAGCACATTCACATGCGCACCATAATCCACAGCCCACGCATCCGCCGGGACACCCGTGCGCGAAGCCATGCAGGACACCACGGCATCAAACCGCTCGCCACAAAAGCCGTCTCGTACAATCGAACCCGGGTCGGACATGTCAACAACACGGGTGAGCGCGCTCTCAAACACCACCGGCGTGCGCGCGAAACAAACCACCTGGTATCCGTAACCGATGAGCTTACGCAGAGTCGCACGGCCAATGGTGCCGCTCGCGCCGAGAAGACAGACGCGAAGGGGGGGAGGCAAAGGGATTGGCATTGAAGGGATAGGAAGGAAGTACTACTTTTTGTGAACAAAAAGTAGCAAAAAAACTTTGATAATGTTAGGGCATGGCGGTGAGGCGCCTAAGCCTGTGCTCCAGAGTTACCGACTTTTTTTGGTTCCGCCGCCCGCGGAAGGCTTTTTTAAAAGAGAACCGCTTACGAGGCCCAACAAGGGCGTCGGCAAAACCCCAAACAGCGCCACAAACTTCGGCACGAACGCCGGCGCCACCCACAGCCACGCAAGGGCGGCATTGCGCCACGGTGTCTCCCAGCTGAGCATCGCGGCAAGCATCACCGCCTGCGCCGCGAGGTCGTCGGTGAAACCGTACGGGCTCGCGAGGGTCGTCAGAAACACGGTGGCCATGATGCGCGCCAGCGGGTCGGCCGCCTCGCGCGACCACAGGCGCCAGGCGACCACCGCGGCGGCGAGGCTCACCAAGGCCTGGCCGGTATACGCGGCCTGCAGCCCGGCGCCGCCGCTGCGCAGCATCCACAAAACCGAGCTGCCCATGACCTGGTAGCCGCCAAATGGCTGGTCCAGCAACGCGCCCGTCGCCGCGCGCCCAAAGCCGAAATACGCCTTGAAAACGTCCATCCCGCCGACCGCGAAGGCGGCGGCAAGTGCGCCGAGCCCGCTCAGCACCGCCGCCAGCGCGGTCCAGACATGGCGGCCGGCCAAAAGGATCACGGGCACCAGCAGCGCGTATTGCGGTTTTATCGCCAGGCACGCGAGTGCCACCCCCGCGAGCAACGGCCGGCGCGGCAGCCACGCCAGCCCCGCGACCAGAATGCCGCCACACAGCCAGCCCAACTGGCCCAGGTAAAAATTCCACATGGCGGCGGGCCCGATGCCGCCCAAGGCGATACGCCACCAAGGCATGCCCGCCCGCCGAAACAGCCACGCCCCCGCAACGGCCGTACACACAACAAATACATAGTACCCCGGCACCAGCGGCACGGCCGAGAAAACCGCCGCCAGCGGCAGGATCAGCGGCGGATAGACGAACGGCCAAAAACCGTGCGCGTAGGGCAAAATCCGCGCACCCGCCAGGCCAAATCCGTGCGGATCATAGATGGTAAAATCCTGACCATGCCGGACCAAAAATCCGGCAAGCCACAGCATGGCGTAGTCGCAATAGCCGGTCGTGCAGGCAGGGTCGGCAAAGCCGAACCCGCGGCGCCAGGCCAGCGCCAGCCGCCACCATTGATCCGCCAGCCCGAGCCCGAACAGCGCCAACCCAAGCACGGCCGCCGCCAGGAACACGGCACAGGCGCCCCCCAAAAACCACGCCCGCCGCGACAGCATGAGCCATGCTACCCCGGCGGGCGTTTATGCGCTAGCCACACAACCGAGGGTTATTGGTCCTTGGTCGCGATCCCGATATTCGTGATGCCCGCCTTACGCGTCAGGTCCATAACGCTCATCAGCTGCTGCAGCGTCGTCCCCTTGTCGCCGGCCACGATAACGTCCGTATCGTTCGTCGCCTTCACACCCTGGAGATACGTCTCCAGCGCGTCCGGCGTCATCACCTGGTCCTTCACGTGCAGCGCGCCGGTCTTGTCCATGATGATCACGACCTGCGTATGCGGCAGCGGCTGCGCCGTCGATGCCCCGGGCAGCGCCAGCGTCACGCCGGAATCCGGGATCATCCGGAGCACGATCATCACGAAGAACACCAGGAGGAACATCATGATGTCGATCATCGGCACGATTTCTAGCCGGGGGCGCTCGCGCTCCAGCATGTCACGGCGTCTGCGCATGGTGTCAGACCCCTGCCTTCATGCGCGCCGGCGCCGGACGCAGGATCGGCTCGGCTGCGCCCAGCAGGCCCTTGCCATGCACGCGGTTGATCAGGATCAGCTTGATCAGCTCGAGCTGATGCACGATCTGGCGCGTCAGTGCGTTGAAATAGTTCACGAAATACACGGCGATGATCGCGATCAGCAGGCCAGCGCCGGTGGAGACCAGCGCATCCGCGATGCCGCCCGTCACCTTCGAAGGGCCGCCATTCGAGGACAGCACGTTGAACGCCTGGATCATGCCGATGATGGTGCCGAACAGCCCCAACAGCGGCGCGATTGTCACCGAGGTATCGAGCACCCAGAGCAGCCGGTTGATGCGCGGCATCGCGGTCAGGATCTCTTCCTCGAGATGCATCTCCATCTCGTCCGCATCCTCGCCGCGCGAGGCGATGGCGGTGAGGATCAGATGGCCCTGCAGCGTGTTGCTGGTCGCATCCGCGATCGCCTGCAGGCCGCTGATGTTCTGGTACGCCACCTGGCGCAGCCGGTTGTGGATGTCCCGGCCCTGCCGGAGGATCTTCTTCAGCAGATACAGGCGCTCGATGGCCACGGCCAGCGTGATGATGAGCAGCAACGGCATGATCGCCAGCAATCCGCCCGTGAGAACCACCAGTCTAATAAACTCATTCATAACTCGTCTCCTAACGCGTCGTTCTATGCAATTGTGGTGCCGCGCCAATCAAGGCCGCGGTATAGCTGTGCTGCGGTGCCTGGATCAACTTTTCGGTATCGTTCATCTCGACGATGCGCCACGCATTGAGCACCGCGATTCGGTCCGCCATGTAACTGACGACCGCAAAGTCATGACTGATAAGTATGTAGGACAACCCTGCCTCCACCGCGAGGTCCTTCAGCAAATTTAAAAGCATCGCCTGAGTGGAAACATCGAGGCTGGAGGTCGGTTCGTCGAGAACGATCAATTCGGGCTCGGCCGCCAGCGCCCGGGCGATCGCGATGCGCTGCGCCTGCCCGCCGGAGACCGCCCCTGGCATCCGCACCGCCATCTCGGGGTTGAGCCCGACACGGCCAAGCAGCATCGCCACCTGCCGGCGCTCCTCCGCCCGGCCGATCCCGCCTTTCAACCGCAGCGGCTCGGCGATGACATCGCCGATGCTCAGGCGCGGGTTCATGGATTCGCGCGGGTCCTGGAACACAACCTGGATGCGCCGGCGCTGCAGCCGCCGCGGTGCGCCGCGTTTGCCGGCAAAATCCTCACCGTCCAGCAATACGTGGCCCTCATAGGGGATCATCTGCAGCACGGCGCGCCCGAGCGTGGATTTGCCCGAGCCGCTCTCGCCGACAACGCCCAAACATTCGCCACGGCCGAGCGTGAACGCCACATCGCTGAGCGACGGCGGCAGCTTGGCCGCACCGCCGAACCAGCCGCTCTGCCCGGCATAACGCACCGTGAGGTCCTGCACCTCGAGCTGCGCGGCAAAGTTGCGCTTGGTCTTGCCCTGCAGCATCGCCGTGTCCTGCCCGCGATGGCCGGCGGGCAGCGGGTACAGGCAGGCCGCCGCCGTGCCCTCGCCGCTTAAGGCCGGCGGATACGCGGCCTCGCAAGGCGGCTTGGCGTACCCGCAGCGCGGCGCGAACCGGCAGCCCGGCGGCCGGGATTCCGGCTCGGGCAAATTCCCCGGAATATTCTGCAACCGCGTCTGCCCGACGCGCGCGACCGAGCCCAGCAGAGCCTCGCTGTAAGGGTGCCGCGGATGCGCGAAAAACCCTTTCGCCCCGCCCCATTCAACGCTCCTGCCGGCATAAAGCACGTGGATCGCATCCGCGTGCTCCTCGACCACCGAAAGGTCATGCGTCACGAACAGCACGCCCATGTCATGCTCGCGCCGCAGCCGCGCGATCAGCGCCATGATCTGGCGCGCGATCAGCGGGTCCAGCCCCGTCGTCGGCTCATCCGCGATCAGCAATTTCGGCGAGCACGCCAGCGACATCGCGATCATCACGCGTTGGCGCATGCCGCCCGAGAACTGGTGCGGATAGTCATCCAGCCGTTTCGCAGGCTCGGGGATCCCGACCTCGCCCAGCAATTCCAGCGCCCGGGCGCGGGCCGCGCGCAGGCTGCCGCCATTATGCACCATCCACGATTCCTGGATCTGCGAGGCCACCGTGCGCGACGGGTTGAGTGCGGCCAGCGGGTTCTGGAACACCATGCCGACATCGCGCCCGCGCACCCGCCGCATCGCCGCCTCATCCAGCGTCGCGAGATCGCGCCCGCCCAGCAGGATCTGCCCGTCGAGCTTCGCCCCCTTGGGCAGCAGCCGCATGATCGAGAGCCCCGCGATCGTCTTGCCCGAGCCGCTCTCGCCGACCAGCGCCATCATCTCGCCCGCCTTCACGGTGAGATTGAAATCATCGAGAATCGCGACATTCCCGGCCCGGCCGCGCCGCAGCGAAACCGACAGGTCCCGTATATCAAGCACGATGTTCATCGGTGGCCTCCCCAGCGCTGCAACAACCCCTGGCCCGTCAGCGAGGCCGCGAGCAGCGAGCCGAACACGAGCAGGCCCGGCGGCAGGATCAGCCACCACGGATCGAGGGCGATGATATCCAGTGCGGATTCCAGCAGGCTGCCCCAGCTGACCTGCGGCGGCTGCACGCCCAGTCCAAGAAAGCTGAGCGAGGACAAAGCAAAAACGGAATCACCGACCATGAACGTGCCGTTGACGACGAGCACCGGCGCCATCACCCGCAGCAGGTGCACGCGCGCGATGTACATCCGCCCGGCCCCCAGCTGCTCGGCCGCCAGCACGAAATCCCGCCCGCGTTGCGCCAGCGCCTCATTGCGCACGAGGCGCGCAAGACCGGGCCACGAGATCAGCCCCAGCAGCAGAATGAGGCTGGTATTGTCCAGCGTGACCAGAGAGGCAAAGAAGATCAGGATGATCAGGCTCGGCAATGCGAGCACGGCATCCAGGATGCGCATCATCAGCCGGTCGAGCCACGCGGGTGCGAGCCCGGCGGCCAGCCCGTAGGCGACGCCGACAACAAAAGCGAGGATTGCGGCCGGGAGTGCGACCACCAGAGTCGCGAACCCGCCCGAGAGCAGCAGCGCCAGCTCATCGCGCCCGAGTTCATCCGTGCCCAGAGGAAACGCCGCACTCGGCCCCTCCAGCGCATGCGCCGGATGGATCGCGTACGGATCGGCCGGATACAGAAACGGCGCGATGAAGCCCACGAACAGGATCACGGCCGTGATCGTGAGGCCGGCGACCAGGGTGGAGCGCTGGCCGATCCAGCCGAGCCAGCGCGCCAGTGGTGCGGCCGGCATGCCGGCCGAGGTTGCGGTCGGGATCGCGTGCTCACTCATAGCTCGCCCTCGGGTCCAGCAGGCCATTGACAAGGTCGGCCAGCAGATTGCCCACCACCGTCAGAATACCGATGAGCAGCACGATCGCGATCAGGATCGGATAATCCTGCGACAATGCCGACCGCCACATCAGCCAGCCAAGGCCGGGATAGTTGAAAACAGACTCCACGATGACACCGCCGGTAAAAATATAGGGGAACGAAAGGCCGAGAATGGTGACCAGCGGCCGCAGCGCGTTGCGCAGCACATGGCCGAACAGGATCGCCGGAAAACCAACACCTTTTGCGCGCGCCGTGCGCACGTAATCCTTTCCGAGCTCCTCATGCACCGCCTCGCCGAAATAGCGCGACAGAGAGGCGACCGTGAGCAGCGTGATCGTCGTGACCGGCAGCACCAGATGCGCTGCGTACGAGCCGACCCCGGGGTCGGCGAGGCGCAAATTCGTGATCCCGCTCGCCGGCAGAATTTTCAGCTGCACCGAAAACCACAGCACCAGCATGGCGGCGACGAAAAACGCCGGCAGCGCATAGAACGCCAATTGCAGCCCGCCGATGAGCTTGGCCGGCCACCGCCCGAAATACACGCCCTGCACGAGGCCGATCAAAATCGAGAGCAACGTGCTCACCACGATCGAGACGGTATAGAACACCAGCGTGTTGATCTCGTACTGCCAGAGCAGCTCGCCCACCGGGCGGCTCAGCAGGTAGGAATAGCCGAGCTGCCCATGCAGCAGATGCCACCACCAGATGCCGTATTGCTCGATGATCGGCTGGTCGAGCCCGAGCCGCTGGTTGAGTTCGGCCACCGACGCCGCCGTCGCCTTCATCCCCAGGATCGAATACGCCGGCCCGCCGGGTGTGAGGTGCACCATGAAAAACACCATGGTGACCAGGATGAAAATCGTGAGCGTGGAGGAAGCCAGCCTGGTTCCAACCATTCTGATCATGATTCTGTTCCTCCATCTGAAGTGCAGTAAAGTTTCGTGGGATCGAGCAGCCCACCGGGACCATAGAAATCATACACGCCATGCAGCCGGTCGCTCACCAGCAGTACCGGCGCCGGGCTCGCGCCAAAAATAACCGGCTGTTGCGCGCTTGCGTAAATCTCATAGGCGTACAGCGCCGACAGGCCAGGCTTGTTGACGCTGTCATTGATCAACTGGTCCATCGTCTTGTCGGAATAACCGCCATTGTTGAGATACGCGCCGGTTGCAAACAGGCCCTCGCCCGACGGATACCCGTTGCTAAACATGCCGGAATCAGCGGCCTCCCAGCCATCGGCCGGACCGTTCATGATGGCAAGCATCTGGTTGAACTCGACCTCGTGGACCTTCATCTCGATGCCGACCGCGCGCAGGTCGGCCTGGATGAACTCGATCATCTCGTCACCTTCCGTACTGCCCGTTGCGGTCAGCACAACGAAAGAGAGGCGTTGACCGTCCTTCTGCATGATGCCGTCGGGGCCCGGCGTAAATCCCGCCGCCTTGAGCAGCGCGCGCGCCTTGGCCGGATCATAGCCCGTCGGATAATCCCCGCGCTGGAGCTGCGGCGCTTCAAAAGCCAGATTCGCCGGCGTCACCGGGCCATGAACCTCGTAGCCGAGCCCGTGTAAAACGACCTGAATGAATTTTTTCTGATCCTGCGAATCCGCCATCGCGTCGCGGACCCGCACGTCACGGAAAAACGCCACCTTGCTGTTTTTCAGATTGAGCCCGAGATAGTCATAGCTCGCCTGCGGCGCGATCTGTTCGATACGGACACCGGGAATATGCTGAACGCCTGAATAGAATTCCGTCGGCAAGCCAGACACATCGATGTTGCCGGCCTCGATCTGCTGCACAGCGACGCCGTCGCCCTCGATGAACGTGAAAATGAAACGCGAAAACTTCACCTTGGGACCGTCGAATGCAGGATTCGGCACATACACCGCGTCACGCCCGATATCGAAACGCTCCAACCGGAGCGGTCCGTCGATCGTCTTGTAGAACGACGGCGTCGTCTGCAGCTGCCAGAGCTGGTCGATGTTGTAGCGCGACCAGTCATGCGAGGGCAGCGGAGTCAGCTGCGACAGGCCTTCATAGATGAACCATGTCGGGTTCGCGGGATGCGTGAGAACGACCCGGAAATGTGTCGCATCGGTGGCGGTGAGCGATTTGATGATGTCGGGCATGCCGCCCTGCCCGTAACCGGGATAGGTGGTGCCCAGCTCTTTTATCAGCTTGAAGCCGTAGAGCACGTCCGCGGAGGTGACCAGCGTGCCGTCCGACCAGTGCCAGGGCCGCAGCGTCACATCATAGGTCGTTCCGTCATCCGACGCCGTGATCGCGGTGACGAGGCTGCGGGACCAGTCGATCTGCGCATGCCGGTCAATCCAGATCAGATTTTCATACATCACCTCCGCAGCCTGGCCATTTGCCAGGGCATTGGCGAATAACGGGCTGAACGAGGTGATGTCCGCGTTTGCGGGAACGATCACCGTGCCGCAATCATGCGGATCGGCCGCGCGCGCCGCGATCGGCCAGACCAGGGCCGCGGCGAGGAAAAACGCCAGAATCTTCATGCGGTGGGCCCGCCCGAGCATGTCAGCTGGTCCGGCGCGAACATCCCCACCGGATCGAGAAAATTCGCCATGCCGTGCAGCCGGTCCCGCACCAGCACCACCGGCCACTCGCGCGGCTCCCAGATCACCGGCTGCTGCGCGCTCGCATAGGTCTCGTAAGCAAACAATTTGTCCTGCCCTGCACTGTTGACATTCGCATTGATCAGCCGGTCCATCTCCGGATCCGAGTAGCCGCCCATATTCTGGTACGCCCCGGTCTCGTACTGCGCCTCGCCGCTCGGATAATCCTGCACCGACTGCCCCGTCCCGGACGCCGCCCACGCATTGGGAGAGCCCGCCATCAGGGCCAGCATCTGGTTGAAATCGATCTGGTGGATATTCATCTCGATGCCGACTTTCCTGAAATCGGCCTGCACCGTCTCGTCGAGCTCGACCACGGCATCCGAGCCGCTCTGCTCGAGATATACGAATGACAGCCTCTTGCCGTCCTTCTGCATGATGCCGTCTGGACCTGGCGTATACCCCGCCGCGCGCAGCAGCGCCCGGGCCTTCGCCGGATCATAGCCGACCGGATAATTCCCCGCCTGCATCGCAGGTGTCAAAAACGCGCCCATGGCCGACGGCACCGGCCCGTACGCAGTGTCGGCATAGCCATGAAAGAGATTTTTCACGATGGCGTTCTGATCGATCGCATCCTCCATCGCCTGCCGCACCCGCGCATCTCTCAAAAACGCCACCTTCGGGTTTTTCAAATTGAGGTTGATCACGTTCTGGTAAGTCGAGCCGCGCAGCGCTTCCATATGCATGCCAGGCTGGTGGCGCGCCGCAGCGAACAGATCACTCGCAACCGGGGCGACATCGAGATCACCCGACTCCGCCCCCTGCATCACAGCGCCATCGCCTTGCAGAAAATCAAATATCAGCCTCGAGAAATGCATTTTCGGCCCCTCCCAGGCGGGGTTGGGCACAAAAATCGCATCAAGGCCCACTTCGAGTTTTTGAACTTTCAACGGGCCGTCAACGACGTCATAAAAACTCGGGCTGCTCTGCAGCGCGAACATCTCATCCAGCGTATAGCGCTTCCACGCGTGCTCCGGCAGCGGCTGGAACGTGGTGAGGGCGTTGTAGATAAACCAGGTCGGGTTCACCGGATGCGTCGTCACGATCTTGAAGACCGCGGGGCTGACAACAACAAACTGCTTGATGATATCCGGCAGCCCGCCAGCGCCATATCCGGTCCAGGTCGGCCCCAGCTGCTTGATAAGCCGGTAAAAATACGCGGCATCCTCCGCCGTCACGGCGACGCCGTCCGACCAGTGCCACGGCCGCATCGTCACCGTAAAAATGGTATCATCCGGCGACACACTCACCGCCGATGCGAGGCTCCTCGACCAGTCGATCTTCTCGAACCGGTTGATCCAGAGCAGGTCAGGGTACATCAACCAGCCGGATTCCTGGTTATACGCCGTATCCGAGAATAACGGGCTGAACGAAGTAATATCAGCGGACGGCCCGTCACCGCCCCCCGTCGGCAGCACGATCGTCCCGCAAAAACCCGGCTCCTGCGCGCGCGCAACCGGGCTCAGCAAAAACAACGCTGCCAGAAGGGCGCCGGAAACTTTCATGGCGCCGTGCAATAAAGTTTTTCCGGCGCCCACACGCCGAGCGGGTTGATGAAATCCCCAACGCCGTGCAGGCCCTTGCGGACCAGAATCGAATATTGCTCGTTCGGCAGGAAAATCACCGGCTGCTGTGCGGCCGCGAAATTTTCATACGCATACAGACCATCCAGCCCCGGCTCATCCGTGCTCTGCGTGATGAGCTTGTCCATCACCGGGCTCGAATAGCCGTTATTGTTGAGATAGCCACCGGTTTTAAAAAGCTCTTCGCCTGAGGGGTAGGCGGCCATATCCTCGGCGATCAGGATCGCCTGCCACGCCTGCGGCTCGTTCACCATCTGCGTCAGCATCTGGTTGAATTCGACCTGGCGCACGGTCATCTGGATGCCGATCGCCGCGAAATCCTGCTGCATCACCTCGGCCATCTCAATCCGCGTCGCCTGTCCGGCCGGAATTTCCAGGATGAACGAGAATTTTTGGCCGTTCTTCTCGAGAATCCCGTCCGGGCCGGGCACGAAACCCGCTTGCGCGAGCAGCGTCTTTGCCTTTTGCGGATCATACCCCGTCGGATAATCGCCGGCCTTCGCCTCCGGCGACAAAAACGTCGCCGGCACGGGCGGCACCGGCTCATGCGTCGCCACGCCATGCCCATGCATCGCGAGGTTGATCATCTGGCTCTGGTTGATCGCGTCCGCCATCGCATCGCGCACGCGCACATCGGCGAAAAATCCGGTGGCCTTGTTGCCCATGTTCGGCACCAGCTCATGCCACGAATAGGTCGGCGCCAGCGTCGCCACATAATTGCCCGGCAGCGTCACAGCCTTGTCGTACAGGTCGAACGGGATGTTGCTCATATCGAGGTCGTGCGACTGCACGGCCTGCAGCTCCTGCCCCTCCGAGTTCTCGAACTTCATGATCAGCCGGTCAAAATGCATTTTTGCACCGCCGTAGAGCGGGTTCGGCACAAACTCCGCATCCACCCCGACGGTGAGTTTCCTCAACAGCACCGGCCCATCCGTCACGGCAAAAAACGCAGGACTGCTCTGGCCCTGCCAGATTTCGTCATCCGTATCATGCCCCCATACATGCTGGGGGAGCGGTATCAGCTGGGCCAGACCATTCAGGATGAACCAGTTCGCATTGACCGGATTTTTCAGGGTCACTGTAACATCCGTCGGATCATCCGCGACCATGCCCGCCACCAGCATCGGGATCCCGCCGGCGCCATATCCCGCATAATTGGTGCCGTAATCGCGTATCAGTTTGAACGTGTACACCACATCCGCGGCCGTGACCGGCACGCCATCGGACCATAACCAGTGGCGCAGTTTTATGTGATAAACTTTTCCGTCCGTCGTGGTGACGGCGCTCGCGATGCTGCGCGACCAATCGACCTGATGAAACCGGTTGACCCAGAGCAGCTGCTCAAAAATCAGGTTCATCGCCTCCTCGTTGTATTCGGACGTGATGAAAAGCGGATTGAACGCCGTCACATCCGCTCCCGGCCCGATGCCAAGCCCCGGCGGGATCACGATCGTCCCGCAATTTTCGGCACCGGCGGCAACGCAAGGCAAAGCTCCGCACAGGAGAAAAACCAAACACAGAACAGCGCGAAAACCCATGCGGACGATAGACCTGAAACAAACAACGACGGCAAGAGCCGTCGCATTAAATTAATCTTGCACATTTTAGAAAAGCCAAACACCTCCCGGCGGAATTTTATATCCGCCGGGAGGGGGTGGAGACTTAGAAGCGTGCCACGGCGTCGACCGTGAAGGCGCGCGGCTCGCCGAAGAATGCCGAGTTGAAGCTGGTGCCCGGCAGATAGAGGCCGCCCTCAGGATCTTCAGACCCGAAGGTGTAGGTGTAGTAGTGGGCGTTGAGCAGGTTCTGGATATTGAGGTCCAGAGTCAGGCTCTTCAGATGATGCTCGTTCACCGGCACCTTATACGTGAACAGCAGGTTCACGACGAAGTTCGCCGGGTTCAGGATCGACGTATTCGTCACCGTGGCGCCGTTATACGGGCTCGAAGGATACGACTTGCCGGTCGCCGGATCGGTGCCGCCATACTGGTAGCCCGGCGGGTTCGCGGTATCCGGCACGTTGATGTCGTAGGTCGTGTACTCGCGGCCGGTATACAGGCCGGTGGCTGAGGCGGAGAACGGCCCGATATCGTAATCAGCCCCAACGGTACCGGTCCACTCGGGCACGTTGGAGAGCGGTGTGCCGGTATAGGCGTAACCGAACTGGTCCTCGGTCAGCGTATCGGAGGCAAAATAGCTCTTGGTGTACTCGGTCTTGTCGTAAGCTCCATTCGCAAAGATCGAGAAGTGCGGTGTGACAAGGAACTTACCAGAGGCCTCGACCCCGCGGAACAGCTGCCCGCCGTTATTGGCGTAGAACTGCTGGTTGGTCAGGAAGTTCTCGAAGAACGCAAAACCATCCGAGATGTTTTGGTAGTAGTAGTCAGCGCTCAGCAGCAAACGCGGTGTGTCGTAACGCAGGCCAACCTCGTAGAGATGGACGATCTCCGGCGTCGGCGCGCTGGTCCCACCGGACAGGCCCGACGGCGTGGTGCCAACCGAATAATCGCTGACCGGCGCGAACAGCGAGTCTTTGCCGAGGCTGCCGAACAGCACGAAATTGTGCGGCAGGTTATAAGCGCCACCAAAATAGTAGCCGCCGATCTTCGTAAAGTTCTGCAGCTTGGCGGGGTTGTAGATGCCGTCGCTGACCTGCTGGATGTTGCTGCTGTAAGCAGCATCCACCTTGAGGCCACCGGTGAGCTGCAGCTTTTTGTCAAAGCCGCGATACGTGTCCTGGATGTAGCTCGAAAAGATGGTGCGCTGCGCGCCGCCACCAAAGGCAAACGAGTCGTAGCCGTTGGTCTGCGTATCCTGCGCGGCATCGGCGCCATACAGATAAGATTCACCGCCGGAGCTGGTCTTGGTGAGCAGGCCGCCGATCACCACGGTGTTGTGGTCGTCGGGGAACAAGGTCAGCTTGGGCGTAATGCCCTCTTCATTGCTATGGCCGACGGAGTACTCGTCAGTCTCGCCAGCGGCGCAAGAGCCAAAGGCGGCGACGGGATCATACGAGAAATAGCCCGGCGAATCGAAAATGGTTCCAGGCCCGACGCAGCCAAGGAACTGGGCGAGGCCCTGCACGTTGGCGGAATAGGTGATAGGCTGACCCGGCTCATTGCTGCTCGCCGCCACGGAGTTCGCCGCCGATTGATAGTTATCGGTCGTGTCTGAACCATGTCTGTAAAAGAACGAGGCATCGAAGATCGCGTACTGATCAATATAGGTATGATCGCTGAGGATCGTGGTGAGGTACTGGCCCGCGCTGTTGAAGAAGCCTTCGCTGATCGGGAAGTTGAACTTGTAGCCATATTGCTGAATCAGCGGGATCGGGCTCGGCGTTGTTTGCACCAGAGCCTTACCCTGGTTGAAAATCACCACGAGGCCGAGTTTCGAGAGCCCGTCATCATAGGGCTTCTCGGCGTTCAACATGAAGTCATGGAACTGGGCCGGGGTGTTGGAGACATAACCTGCCGTCTGGCTCTGGTCATAGGTCATCAACACTTTTGCGGCGTCGGGGCCTGAACCGATATCACCGGTGTTCAGGTTGAAGCCAATGTGCTGCGTGTCGAACGAGCCTAGGCCGCCTTCAAGCTCGGCGTAGGGGTCATCGGTCGGCTGCTTGGTGGTGTAGGCGATGGTACCGCCGACCGTGCCGAAGCCCTGATGATCGGGCGGCGCGATGCCCGGATACACGGTTGTGCCGTCAATCTGGCCGAGCGTGACCGGCGAGCCAGGGGAGGAGAGATAGCCGCCGGAGCCGGAAGCGCCGCCTGCTTCGAGGAGGCTGTTGATGGGAATGCCATCCAGGGTCTCGGAAAGTTCGTCGTTACGGACACCACGGATGGCGAGCGTGGTTTCGTCCTGCCCAGGCTGCTGGCTGTAGGCGACCACGTTCGGGGTCAGCTGAAGCAGGGTCTGGATGGAGCCAGTGGTCGGGTTGGTTTTCTGGATGTCCTTCTGGTCCAGCGTGGACACGGCGTTCGGAATGTCTTTCTCACGCAGCAACAGCTTTTGATAAAGAATATGAACTTTCTTGATCTGGTACGCGGTGAGGCCGCTGGACGTGCCATCGCCCGGCACCACGACCGGCGAGGGGGTCGACGGCGTCACCGCCGTCTGCGCCTGCGCGGAGACCGCCGTCATCGTCGCCCCAACCATCGTGCAGGCGGTGAACAACAACAGACGCCCCCGCAAATTCATTGCCCTATTCTTCATCTAAAGCCCCTTACTCGACCTGTTGATCCACACGACAAGTCGGCCGGCAAAGTTCATGCGAACATGTTGCCGACCTTTGATGTCGAACTCATGACAGCAAGGTTGATGCCAAATTCATCTAATTGTTACAGACGGCCACGATTTTTTTGCTGTTTTTTTACGATAGCGAGAAACTTGCCCCAAAGACAAAAGTAGCCGCGCAAAAATATCGTGCACTCTCAAATTTTTGTTCAAAAATGTCGCAGACGGAAAAACATAGGCCAGTGGCGGCAGAAGTCGGCGCAATACGTTTTTTGTACACCTGTGAAACAAAAAAAGCCGGCCCGTTTATTGGCCAGCTTTTGGTGAAGTGAATAGGATTTAGGCAGGAAGTAAGAATCTACTTTTTGTGAACAAAAGTAGCAAAGAAACTTTAAAACTTTCGGCCAGGGGCAGGGCAATCGCCAACGCCCATGGCCCCAGGCCGAAAATTTTTTGCTTCTTTTTTTCAAAAAAGAAGCGCTTGCTTGCCTAATCCTGCGGCGAGATCTGAATCGGGATCAAAAACTCATGCGCGCTGTTCGGCATCTGGCTGTTGAACGGCGGCAGGGTCGCATCGCGCGCGTGTTGCAGCGCCGTCTGGTCGATCAGCGGGTTGCCGCTCGATTTGTATACACGCGCCGCGCTCACATGCCCGTCCGGCTCCACGGTGATCAGGATCACGGCCGTACCGGAAATACCGAGCTGAGCGAGCGCCGGCGGCACGTTCTGGTTGGCCTGGATGATGCTGTACATCTGCTGGCCGTAGATCGGTATGCCGCTGGTCGGTTGGGCGGCCGGCGGTTGCGGCGCCTGGCTCACCGGGGCCGGGGTCGGCGGCGGCGGCGTGTGGTTGATGACCGGGTGCGGCACCGGCTTATATATATGCCGGATC
>Ga0116231_10006402_pt1 | contig 22470 bp, 16 predicted proteins | sample S1TSphgellanicum_2_FD_89695 | JGI IMG/M metagenome (GOLD analysis project Ga0116231, IMG submission 89695) | Host-associated microbial communities from peat moss isolated from Minnesota, USA - S1T2_Fd - Sphagnum magellanicum MG | ecosystem: Host-associated > Plants > Peat moss > Unclassified...
AGAGAGAGAGCTCAGAGAGTGCTAGGAATCTGATGATTTTGTGAACATCTCAGACGGAAAGCAAGCTTGTGCTTTCGGGGAATGTGCAGAGTTTGTAATGAAACAAGAGAGTTTCCCTTGCCGGCATCTGTGGGAATGTGTAAGGCAGGAGATAGATCCATTGAAATCCTGTTCTGCTGCTGTGTAGGAAGAAAATGCTTGCAGGTCTATGATTTCGTGATGCTCGTCTGAAAGAGTCAGTAGGTAGGTTGTGTGCTGTGTTTTTGGAGGTTTGAGTTGTATGCGAGTGACTCATGAGAACATGGATGCTTGGGTTCGTTGAAGGCAATCAGTGCGCTGTGTTTTCAGGACCCTCTCTTTTTGGTTACAATTGCTTCTCTGAAAAATAAAAATAAAATAAAATAAAACCTATCTGGTTCTTTAAATCTAGGTTAATGACCATAACCGGAGGTTCTCATGAAAAAGTGAGAATCCCCCAACATTAATCCTTACCCTACATAAAATGCTCATAGATTTTTTCTTTTAGACAAATAGCTGTGATTCATTTCAGAGGAGAGGAGGCACCTTACATATAAGGTTCCTTGCTAATGAGGAACCTTACACGAGAGATGCCATGACATGTTGAGGCAGAAAATTGAGATTAAGGGGCCCTTCTACAGGTTCTTCATCCTTAGAAGAGAGGCCTTTTACACCTACAGAATAGCTACTGAAAGAAGTGATTCTATTATAGAAAATCTAGCTATTGGGTTTACTGGGTATGGTGCCTCCTGTTCCCTTTGTATCTTAATCTGCATGTGTTTTGGCTCATCACAAAGTTTGCCTGATAGTAAGGCCCACAGGTGGGGAAATTTCCAAATGTGAGGCCAGACTCAGCTACCACCTTGTCCTAAGACCCTTGTTTTGGGATGCCCTCACCCTGGCCAACCCTGGCTCACCATGGGGCCTTACCCTACACATTAGTACTACATGCTGCACTTGCAAATCCATTCTTTAAAATCTGGAAGAAATCCAATTTCTGCCTTGTTCAGCTATGCATGTAAGTAAGGACATGTAGCAAATCTCATCTGCAGAAGGCAGTGTGAACCAGCACCTATAGACTAGTACCTTCACCTTCATGAGTGAGGTCTCCTAGTGGATATACATAACCTGGGAAATGATAAATCTGGACTCAGAATCTGGATCTAGACCCTGACTTAGTCTTAGAATGAGATATTTATGATGTTTCTATGCAAGCACAGAAAGAACTGGGGTTTTAAACATGGTGCTGGTTTACCCAAGGGATATCTGAAGCTGGTTTAAAATGGGGATTAGACTCGACATTGGATTAACTTACTCACAACTTACAGTCCCTGGAATGACACAATCCGCCCCAATTTCACCAACTGATTTGGTGAAACCATTTACAACGAACTTCTCTCTTTCTCACTTCCCAGTTTGTGGTAAAATTTTGTTCAAAGTTGAGAAGGGCCTTGTTTTTTAGATGGGTCTTTTCTCTGTACCCTCAACTAAGGGGTGCTTTTGACCTCCTTATATTGTCAGATACTAACATGAGTACATAACCTTGAATGTGATGTTGGTGTTGGATTTCCGCCCGCCTGCATTGACATTTTTCAATATCATTGCATGAAAGTACTCAAATTCATTTTCAGCTTCAGACTTTTATTATTATACATTCTGATAATGCTGCCAGCATTTTCAAGCTAGTGGTGTTGCTTTGGAGTGTATACCTTACCATCATGCAGTCTGATAGCAATTTCACTTATTCGACAATACACACATTGGTATCAGATTGCAAATATGACCTAAGAGCAGGTCCAACCCCATTGAGCCCATCCAAGGTATGTCAAAGGCCTTAGGAGATCCTTCATAATGGCAGCACTGGCCAGCAATATAATAATTTTATTTTTAATTGAAGACCTTGAAGCCAAGTCTTCCAACAAATATTTCTCACAGTGTCCTCAATGAACCTTTTTTTAATTTGAAAACATAAAAGGCCAATCCAAACTAAAATTTGGTGGAAAAAGAGAGGATTTCATGATAATTTAGTCGTTGAGGGCTAAGGATTTGACTCTCAAGTCAAGCTGACTTACCTTCAGCTCTTTATGCAACTTTAATTCAATTCATAAAGGTTCGGATGCCTCAAGTCGCCTACTTTCTATCATGATGACACGAAAGCTGGTGTTTCTTGTACAAAGGTTAATTCAACAATGGTTTCATGATGCTCTTCAGGAATACCTTCACCGAATGTTCCATACATTTACAGGAACATTTACCGAATGTTCCATACATTCGGATATGTTCCATACAATTTACCGAATGTATGAAACATTCTCAAATTTTGAGACAAACGGGCATGCATTTGTCATCTGTCCTAGGACCCAATGTCTATTTGTGCCAGATCCAGGGAGTGCCAGGTCGTCGGAGAGTGGCAAAAGCTTTTGGATAATGTGACCCAGCACCGACCAGTGCACCATCCTTTGGAAACCCATTATGATGACTCAGTTGTGGATGAACCACAGCTGAATTTCCACCTGGGTAACCTATTGCGTAAAAGCCCTCCTATTCCCCCCTCACACTACCTAGGTACTACCCTCTGTATATGGGTAAGTAGGTAAAATGATGTAGTGAATGTAAGTGGGTTACTTGTATGTAGGTTGGTAAGTAGATAGGGCACCTGGTGGCTACTAGGTTGGTGGATGCATGTTGATGGTTAGTGCATAGCTTACCACCGTGGTTAGCTATAGGACAGAAATACAATGAAAAAAGTGTTTCCTGTCCACACACCATCCATCCTGTATGGTGGCCCAGTGGGTCCTGGTTCGTCCTCTGGCCCTGGGAACTGATCTTTGTGAAGAAGCTAACTTAATGGTTCATTGCTCATTCGCAACTTCCTGGTTTACACTGTTTTGTGTGATGCAGCAGGTGGTTGTTGGAAATTGCCACAAGTGCAGAAATTATGTGATGATGATCAAGAGTGTTTGACTGGGTCACATGGTCTAGGGTCAGCAGATAGGGCGTAGGGCTGAAAAGATTGGCCATCACAATGAATGATTCAGGCAAACACTCCACTCTTCAACACTTTACCCCGTGACAATTTTGTAGTCATGGGATGACAATGAACCACAGGTACCATGAGGAATGGGGATGAGGTGCAGTGTCAAAAGTGAAGAAGGTGTACAAGTCAAGAAATGTATTGACTATTGACTTCCCAAACCCAATATGAAGAGGTACCACACAACACACTTAACACTAAACAGTCACGCAAGTGCAGGCCAGAACCTGGGACAGAAGTCATCAGACCAGCCAGACAAGTAAGTTTTTGGATGTTATAACTTGAAAGAACCTGTGAAATTGTGAGCCAGAGCAGGAGTACCAAAAAACTGAGCACCAGCCCACTTTCCAGCCCACTTTCTGATCATAGAACCTACAGTCGTCCACAGTACCACTGAATTTCGTGAGTTAGGGTCATATCACACATGAACATAACGTTTTGCAACCCACATGGAAGCTGTACCAGGGTCGTTGCTGCAACCTACCTCGACTTCCATGATAAAATAATCAGTTCTGGGTACAAGGTGGTCATAGTAGTAACCTCTGTTTTCCAATGCCACTTTCATGTCCTTTATGTTTGGGTTTCTTCACAATGGGCCCACCTTGTTTGACAGAGCCTTCCTTCCTTCCTTCCTCACATGTACTTAAGAATGGGAAAAGCTTGTTAAAATATGTAGGTAGGAAGTAGGTTCCAATTCCATAGGAGTCCACTTGGCAGATCAAATAAGAATGTTGGTCGTAGTAGTTGAACTTGAATCTATTTTTTGTGCCACTTCTCAAAAAACCTTCACATGGTGTCCTTGTAACTTGATTACACAATTACTTAGGTAATTATTTAATGGGGTAAGTTGAATGTAGGATTCCATAATTTGGTCATGGTGCATTGATTTATGTCATGTGCACCATGTGATGTTGTTTTCTTGTGATTAATTGTGGAATCACATGTGGAACCATGTGATTTTATTTATTTATTATTATTTGGGGAACCATGTGGTGAATAAGTTTAAGAAATTTTTTTATTAGTTTCCTTTTGGTTAGTATGTAAGGAGGTGTTCGTGACCTTGAGAAACACCTTCATTTGTACAAAGTTATGGTATGAATACAAAGTTTGTGAGAATTGAAGTTTTGATTTTGAAAGGCTTTTGGTTTTGAATAGTTTTGGTGTTGTTTGTGTGTAGTTCATGGTAGGAGAATGGTGAGGCTTGCAAAACCAATAAAAGGGTGGGAAGATAATTTTACAACCAAGAACATAGATTTCATAATTATGTAATAATCATACATAGTTTTGATCCTAAACCCGTTCGTGTTATACATCCCCATGTGGATGTCTCTTCAAGATCCAGGAAAGCCCTCAAAGGTCTCATGGAGAGAGATCAGCCTTGCCATTTGCTATCTCCAAGTCCTCCTCTCCCAAGAAGGTGCATCCCGTATCTATGTCCTTATATTACCTACCACTCACCCACCCAACCAATAGGTAACCCTACCCACCCTCCAAGAACCTGGTCCTGTAAACACACAAGTCCATGGTTTTCAAAAGTTCAATTTAGGAAGAACTTACTATATACTTGCAAGTTGTATTATTTATTATTCATTACAATTGTTCTTTAGATCTATCCAAAGTCTATGGCTTCAAGCCGTTCACCACATAGTCATGTAATTCTTGTCTGGTAAAATAACTAACTCTCCAAGGCTAGCTACCGCACTCCTCTCCCCTACCCACTTACATGAAAAGGCAAAAAAATTATAACTATTTTTCAAATATCCTTTCAAAATCTACACCTCCTTTACCATTATTTTAATTTTTTCCTCACATACCTTTTCAAATCTTCCTTGTCAAAATGAAGATTAAAATTTTAATTTAACAAATTTTTAAATTATGAGAATATATATTCCATAAACTTTCCAAATACCTTTTCAAAATTTCCACTTACTATTATCTTTAATTCTTTTCCGTCAACCTTTGAACAAATCTTCCTTTCCAACCTGAAGTTTAAAATTTAAGTTAAAATTGTTTTTTTAAAAAATAATGTACATTCCATAAATTTAAAAAAATGTATATAAAACTCAAGCTTGATGTTCTTGCTTGCATTAATAGATGCATGCAACCAATTATTTTGCAACTTAGTTGTCATTTACAATTAAATCGATCATGCTTGTAACTACAAAATTGGTTTCATATAATTTTTGAATTATATGGTTGTGTGTGCAACTAACATACAACTAATGATATACAAAATGAACACATGTTATAAAAATAATGAGCTAGCTAGTACAAACTTAAATTAGTAGATCTAATAGATTTATTTAGGTTAACTTACATTTAATGCTAGTAGGCTACATTAACTAGCCTACCTTACCCTACTAGTTACAATAATAAATATGACTAACCATTATTAATAATTATTAACTATAACAATAATAATGATAATAATAATAATGTAGTTAATTTGCTCAATCCTACAATTAGCTATAGCTACAATAATTATAATTATTTCAAGATATATTTATATCAGTAAAAATAATTAATATCATAATTTATAATATTAAATTTTATTATTTATTATTACCTATAATATTTAATATGGCTAGTAGGTAAACTACTTTAATATAACATTTAGCTATTAGGTAGTAGTTGCAATAGATACAACTAGGATTTTTATCACATATTGTTTGTCATACCTTTCAAATTTGTAAAAAATATAACTAGGTGGACTAAAAGTACAAAAAAACAAATGACATTTGGGATGAACCAATATTAAAAGGTTTGGTTCTAAAGGCTAAACCCAAAATAAAATAAGATTGTCCCAAATTATTTAACTACCTGGCCAACTAGGCTTACCTAGCTACCTAAGTTATCTAAGTAGCTACCCACCTATTTAAACAACATGTGTCAACAACCTATTAGCCCTAAGTTGGATGATCTAAATTAATTTAATATCAAAATAAGTTTAAATTCTCATGTGTCATTTAATAACTAGTCAAAACCATAGATGCATGTTGCAATACAAAAGAGGTTCATTTTAATTGCATACAATTGCATTTCATATAAGCCATTGGCTTTCTAAATGAATATGATGGATGAAACTACATAATGATACCATATATGCATGTCAAGTACAAAATGTTGCATGCAACTAAAAATCATGTGCAACTTGTTTCGATCAACTATGGTATTTTTCAATTGCATGTGCATTTGTGATTAAAAATCAATTGTCAATGACAATTGCAAAATGCCAATTTTCTATTAATGGCACTATTGTGATGATCAAGTGATCAATTTGAAGAAAAAATGATTTTTAAAAATTAAGTTCCATTTGAATAAAAATATTTAATGAGATTGCATGGTTGTTTAATTGAATTGAATCAACAACAACATTAATATTCAATTGAAGATAAGTGGGATGCAAATTGGTGGAAAAGATGTTGAAATTTTGCTCATGAATATGGCATTGGAATTCCTTTTGAAAAGACAATAATCCAAAAAGCTACCTTCCCATGCCTTTTTACTTGGAGATGGGTTAAAGAAATTACAACTTGGAATTGTCTAAATGATCACCATGACTTATGGAGCTTAAACTTGTCCAAACCAAACTAGCTTTGATGAATCATCATCACTACAATTTATATTTTTAAAATGATTATTTACATTTATGAAGATCATTATTGAATTGATAAGCCTCCATATCCTTCACCATTATTATTTTTTAATATTATTATTTGAATTAACACCATATAACCTTGGATTAATTTGGACGTTTTTTCCTAGCCACGAGGTTTAGATTGTAGGTATTCAACATATTTACATATATATTTCATATATTAAACTACATGTATTGTACATGTTTTTGCAATATATATGAACAAGTAAATATGGATGCTAATGCGACACCAAACTTTATGAATAATGAAAAGCAATCAAGAGTGATGAAGGTCATAATTTTTTCATGAATGATAAGGACATCTTTGACATATAATATTTTGGGAAATCAACTATTGTTTCTCCAAATTTTATGTTATCTTAAAGATCCTCTTCATGTGCATGGGAAAGGCCCTATTGTTTTCAAGTTATTAAATAGGATTTTCAAGTGCATTAGAGATGTATTATGTCCCAAAGGTCACAAAGAATGTGTTAAATGAATTAATTAGTTGTCAAAACAAGATTACAAGGTGAAATTTGAATCCATTAGATGCTGGTTTAAATGTTTTGATTCAAACGAAGTGATTATTGGGATTATCCAAAAAGGTGGGTTGTACAAATTGGTTGGAGTTGTTCACATTTAAGAAAAGAAAATTGTGACATTACTTGTGTGGTCCCATGGCAACAACTTGTGGAAGGGCAAAATATATTTTGGCCTTCAATAACGATTTTTCTAAAAAGAAATCCTTTACATCATAAAGATTAAGTTTGGTGTGTTTGCCAAGTTTAAAGTTTTCAAAGTTTTGGTTGACAATTAGATTGGAAATAATATGAAGGTAATTAAGTGTCATGTAAGTGAGGAATATAACTTCAAGAACTTCATTTTGTATTTTACAAGGAGAATGGGATTCTTACATGAACAACCATTCTATACATGTCAAAATAAAATGGAATAGTTGAGAAGAAGAATCAACCACTTACTAAAATTATGTGATGCTTATTACAATGCATGAAATTGAATCATAACTTTTTGGTAGAAGTGGTGGAAATTACAATATATGTCCATAATCAAATTTTTCCCAAGTTGAATTCAAACATGACACGAAAAAATGTGTGGTGTGGTAACAAACCTTCTATAAATCATTTGGATGTCTTTGGTTTTGTTTGATTTGTTCATGCATGAAAGGAAATAAGGTCAAAGTTGAATCTCAAAGGTGTCAAATTATATATATTCATTGGTTACATTGAAGAAACTAAGGGGCATAAATTGTACAAGCTTGTAAGCCAATATGTTATAACAAGTTGTGATGTCATTTTTGTTGAGTCCATATATTTCAATGGGGAAATAATTGTTTCAAGTTTAGATTTTGGATTTTCAAAAATGATTCTACATCATGAACTAAAGATGGAGGTGGGCAAAAACATGGTAAAGTAGACCAAATAATTACCTTGTATCATAAATGGAAAGTGGCCATCAAGTAGGGTTTGGCATGTTGAATTTTAAAATATTATTCATTTTATTCTTAATTATATAAAGTCCTTTGACTTTGCTACAACTGTATTTTAAAATCACATGTTTAAAATAAGTTTATATATATTCATCACAATCAAACAAATGTCACAACATGCAAAATAGATTAAATATTGGATCTATTTTGTTTTTAAGTCAATGGCATGTTAAATATACTAATGGACTTTGAAAATTTTCATAATAGAATCAAAATATATTTAATGTCTAATGTAGAAGTAGGAATGAAGTGCAATATTCACATGTTAGTTTCATTCCTACTTGTTACCTACTTTTAATGTACTAAAGTTTTTCAAATTTTGTAACCAATTCATAAAAACTCAATTGAAGCATGGAGGTTTCCATAATGAGACTTTAAAAAAATTGAACTACTTTTTTATGTTTATGTTGAAAATTTGTCATTTTAAAAATTTGGATTGGGTGGACATATTCTTTGGTCCATTTTACCATGCTTGGACCCAAGTTCAAAGAATTATTTTAAAAACATGGAAGACAACCCATGGTTGGCTTGAGATAATCATAATCTTTCATGGTTCTTTGTTGACAATAATGAACCTAATTATCTTATGGAGGCCTTAAATGGTGAAGATTCATTATAATGGAAAAAGGATGTGGATTCTAAATTAGTATAAAACAAGACTTAGGTGTCTAAATGTCTTCAACTAGGTTGCAAACTAATAAATTACAAATGGATCTTCAAAATAATTTTTTTTTTAATGGAAATATAAACAAAAGGCTTTGTGGTCAAGGCTAGAGCACGGTATGCAAACTTTTGAAATCCTGATACATGATTTGAAACAATTTCCACATGAGTGAAGCAATAAGATTTGATGCATATTTATTGCCTTAAGATTATAACTCTATTAAGCACAACATTTAAAGTTCAAGTCAAATCCTTTGTGATCATGACTTTGTATATTCATGATTTCATTTTTCCCTAAAATTATTTGATTTTGTTAAAAGAAACAAATGGTAATATTTTAATGAAATTTGACTTGGTGGATCTAAGTGAAATCTTCTTTTTTTTACAATACAAATGATTTTTTTTAAAAAAATCAAATAATATATTTAAACCAAAGATTTTTTTTGAAAATAAAAAATTGAAACAATTTGGTATGGTTGAAAGTTTTAATAATATATTTAATGGCCAAAATGGACTCCTTTTATTACCAATTGCAAAATTTTGAAAGATGTGTCCTTGAAATGATGCAAAGTTGGAAATAATGAGGGTCACCCCTTTTCATAATGATATTGGACGTTTCATGTACACCATGGTATGTACAAAAGTTGATATTGTTGAGGTAGGGGGGTTATGAGTCAATTTATGGCTAGTCCTTTGCAATTCCATTGGATTGTAATGAAATGAATTTCTCACTTATTGAAAATACACAATTGATTTTAGTTTGTGTTTCAAAGGAAGTATTGAAGATAGTATTATGGGTCATGTACATTCCAAAAAAAGGTGAGCTGCCATTGCCAAAATTCCAATGGGAACACTATGGGCAATGTGTGCACTTCAAAAGGGGTGCCTACTATAGCCAAGTTTTCAAAAGGAACATTTCAAGCTTGGTGTGATCCAAAAAATTGCCCACCATAAACAAAGAATTTATGGAAACATTTTGGGCTAGTGCAATTGAAAAGGAGTGCTTACAAAGCCACTACTAGACAATAGGAACTATAATATCATTAATAAAAGCACATAAATATGTGTTTATTTTGATGCAAATTGCATTGCTAATATTGAGGGCTATTAATCCACATGAGGTTATGTTTTACTACTAGAAAATGGAACTATTGGTTGCAGTAGCAAAAATGACACTTCCATTGTTATCTTGTATATATAATATGAGTATCTAGTAGTTTCCCAAGCAACAAGGTAGGCAATGTGGTTTTCATTATATTTTTAGAACATTGGTCATCTATAAATGAAACAAATGAAACCCGTTTTCATTTATCATCCAAAAATCAAGGTTACATTTTTGTATAAAATAATTATCATATTGAGATTCATCATCATTTGGTCAAAAACAAAATTGAAGAAAAAGTTCATTAAATTGGTGTATTGTAACACAAAGAATATGGTTGTAAAAATATTGACCATGGGACTTTATGTTGACAAGCATGAACATTTCCAATGTTTGATGGGTGTGATTAAATGTGCAACTTGATAGTTCGTTTAGTGACATGTGTTGAATATTAGCATCCTACCAAGATACTTTACCAAGTTAGTTTTACTTTGGATATTTATGCCTCATGCAACTAACTTTTGGAACTATGGAATACTTTTAATTAAATATAAGCAAAGTGTGTTATCTAATTCCAATGACAAATTTCATTCAAAATTGGTCTATGCAAGATTTTCCGAAGTAAAAAATGGCTAGTTGTCATGGTTTTGTTTTGGTAGTGATCCCTTTAAACATAGATCAAATAATGATCCTTTTATATTGAGTTTGTGTTTATTAAACCTTTTTTTATTTTTGCTTTTAATCTTTTGGTGTGAATTTAGGTTAAATAAAACTATTTGTTGAATGCAAAGTTATTGAAATAGGATTAAGGATAAGAGTTTGATCAGGCATATGGTTGGAGTTTATGTTTGTTCAACGACCTAATGATGACTTTATTCTTTTTGGGTTGTTTTTAACACATTGATTAAACATTTAAGCTTAAGTTCTTAATTCAATTTTCATTGAAATTATTTGAAATGTTATACCCTAGTTCTAAACAATTAAAATCACCTCTTTGAATCCCTACATATCCTAAAGGCTCTCCAACTATCTTGGATGACTAATCCATTTTTTCTTTGTGAAAAAATATACATTTAAAACTTAACATTAATCTTTAAAATGTTATGATTTGTATGTAATCAACATGTGATCAAGTCCATTATGAAATACATAATAAAACTATTTGAATTACATTAGCCAACGCATGCTAATTATATACAAATCACAACATTTTAAAGATTGTGTATTTTAATTTGCAATTATCTTACTAATTAGATGTTAATGCATAGTAAGTACAAATTTGACTTTTAAAATTTTAAGTCAGAATCTATAGTTATTTTGTTAATTGGATGAACATATATTAAATATAGATTTGACCTTTTGAAGTCTTAAATTAAAATTTTTAGTTATTTTGTCGATAAGATATTACCATGTATTAAGCATAGATTTAATTATTTTATGTGTTAAATTCAAAATTTAGATAAGTGTTAATTAGTAAGTTATTAATATACTAGTTCCTATTTAGTTAGGTGATTACTTTAGCTATTAGTTACTATTTCATATTTGAATTGGTGTTAGGTAAGTACTTCAGTTACTAGTTAGTTTTCTATATTTCAATTAGTGTTCAAACTACTTTAGTTATTAATAAGAACCACCTAGATTATTTAAGGAGGTGAATTTGATTTTTTGTATTCTTATTCATTTGCAATAACATCCATAGAGTTGTATTGTTATGTTTTGAATTTGAATTTATACATTATGTGTAGTTTGAACATGCATGCATAGGAATAATAAAATTCTTGTGTACATGTTTTCCTAAAAATGTATACTTCCATTAACATTATGTAACCAACTTAATGCACATGTGTCACTCAAAGACTTTCCAACAATACCAAGATCATGGCAAAATAGATTATGGTTTGGAGATCTTAATGTGACAAACAAAACAAACAAATAACCTTCCTTCATAAATAGATTAGATCAGCACTAATGTAAAATAAAATAAAATAATACATGTCTTTAATCTTAAATGTTAAAGTAGCGTAGTATGTGTTGTTGACCGGAATGTGAACTTGTTATTCAACTAATTTTTCTTTTCCAATTTTTTTTTTGACAATTTATTTAAGTTTCCAATTACAATAATATCTCAAAAATCAAGGTCTCTCATGCATTGGGTCTAGATTTTGTTTTCCCAAATTCTTCAAGTAGGTCCATGTGAGCCTTACCAACACATTTGTGTGCGGTAATCTCAATTAGTTTTGAATTACATTGAATTTATAAAGGTTTATTGGGGTTATCATGGATATTCAAGGATTTCAAGCTCAAATGAGTAGTAAGTCATATGCATGGTCATAAGGGGTTTCATTGGATAAATTAGTGTGAGGGTTGGTTCTTTTTCTTAACAAAAACTTACGATCATAGTTCTTTAAAATTTCAACTACATGAATATGCATGTAAGTTTTTTAAATGTTGGGATCGAGATCAAATAGCAAAATTTATAACATTTGACAAAATGTTGAACTTGGTAATAATTCAATACTTGTTCAATTTTTGATATTCAATATATTCAATTATGAAAATTAAAATTTATTATTCAATATTAAATAATTTTATTTTTTGAATTAAATTTAATTATTCCATAATTTATCAATATCCAATATTTTAAAATTGTAGGTTAAAACATTACAAAGCCATTTTGGTGCACCTACATTTGATGAAGGGTTTCCAAGAGTACTGAAAGTGTGGCAAAGGATACCAAGGTTTGGGAGATCTCAACATTACATTGATTGAAACAAACAAACAAACAACCTTCTTTCATAGATAGATGGTATAAACAAAATTGTCATTGGTAATGTATAAGATAATGAAGCATTATAAACTATAGTTAACGTATCTCATTGCATGTGGTGTTGACCCCAAGAGTTGTGGAGATAGCATTTGCATAGGATGATGACCTTGTGGATGTGATATTGAGGAAGATAACATGCACATAGGATGATGACCTTGTGGATGTGATATTGAGGAAGATAACATGCACATAGGATGATGACCTTGTGGATGTGATATTGAGGAAGATAACATGCACATAGGATGTTATCCTCCTATTTAAGATTAGGCTATAGCAGAAGGGCAAATCATAAAGCTTGTAGCAACTTGCATGATCCTAAAGCTGGGTGGAGAGTTGATAATAAGTTTGTGTTTTCAAAGACTGAGAGGATCTTTGACCTACTTATATAGTGTGTAAGATCCCTCCCACTCTTAAAGAGTAGACATAACAACCCTCCCCTCTCCCCATTCATGGTGATCTCTATAGTTTAGGGTTCACAATAACTTTCACACCTCGTGCGTTGTGATGGGTGGGGAACACTCCCAAAATGATGCAGGGTGGACTTAGCTATGACATCTTCCCAGGCCCCTTATTTTGAGAATGCCACCAACCCTAGGGCTTTACCCTACACAGAAAAAAGAAATTGCCAGAAAATAACAAAGGCTAGCAAATAGCTGAATCTGAGTCCAGAAAGTTGCGAAAGATCAAGGTCATAGGAGGGGAAGAGAGAAAGAGGAGGGAGTAAGCCACGAATATTGTGATATCAGAGGAGGAGAGAAACAGGAAGGGATGACTAGTTGCTGCATGGGGCGATTCAACACGCCCTTAGTTGGGTCACAACACACGTTGCAGTGGTTTCATGATTTCCTGCTGCATGTGATTGGAAATTTTCGAGGTTTCCTGAAGCGTGGGCGGTGAGGTCCACAAGCTTCTCAAGCGATAGACTTTTCAAAAGGGCCGCCAAAGAGAGAGTGAGTGAAAAGGGAGGTGAACTATGTATAAGTAATCTCTTTCCCAAGTCACTAAGAACAAGATGATGCAGTCTGTGAAGGAAGAAAAGAAAGAAAGCCAAAAACAACACAACTTCCCTAATAGAAAAAGAAGCAAAATTTATAAAAACCTTGTGACCTTTTTCTTTGTTTTTTCTCAGTGTACTTGCAGCGCTCGTGCCTAGGCACAATGTGGTGGCAGGCATTTTGAAAAATGTAATAACCATGAAAGTGGGCATTGTGTTTTTCAGAGCACTGTTGTTGTCATTGTTTCCTACACTCAGGAGGTATCTGATGGGTACACAATGGGTATTGCAGACTTTGGAGAAAGTGATAGTTGTTATGCTGTGTAAAGGGAGGAGGGGGGGCGGCGGGGGTAAGGCCTGGGCCTTTACCCTACACAAAAGCCAGCCCACAAGCTCTGGTGAAGTTTGGAGGAGGTAGAAGGCTAATGGTAGAGAGGCGTGTGGATGGAGGGCCCGACAAGATCACCTATTGTCGAGCTCAGAAGACCCTATGTCCGTTGCTCTTCTTCACACCCGCTACCACTTACCCTACCACCCATCATAGCGTTGTCGCACGGAAAAGCTTGATAGTAACGGAATTTGTGCCTCCCGAGTCCCCAGTAACGTACTGTTCATGCAGGACCCACGCGTCAGCATGTTATTGTCGTGTCTGGGTACGTAAGTACTTACGTTTCATGAGCAGCAGCATCATCCGTCCCCATTAGATAGACGCCCCGGGCTGCTTGTCTGCTCCGACAGCTCTCCGGCCGATGGGTGCCGACGACCAGACACCCCAACACATTGAAGGGAGTGATTGAGTGAGAGGGCCCGGCACAGATGCGGAATGTGGGTCTCTCTCTTGACGTCTACTGTCACCTGACGTGTTCAAATACACATGATGGTTTTTTCTGCCTCTTTTTAACCCCCTTACAAAAGCATAGGTCTTCTGGGGTCACCCTTAAGTGGTTCTCTTGCAGGTTTTAATGTAGAGTAACGGCCGATGCTGTGGGGGCAGTACCAGAACAAGGGCCCATGCAAGGTGGAGCCAAGAAAGGCTCAATTCTCCTAATGTCCGCTGTCAAGGGCATTTCACAGTGTAAAAATGAACAGATTTAAAAAAACATTCTGTGTGATACCTGGCAGGTGTCTGGAAGGTATTCGTTGGGCATCCTAGGAAAAAATGACACTATGTATTTCAGAAATTGAAACGCTTGCAAGTGTGAGCTTTCAGCTCTGTAAGCAAGCGTTCCTCCAGGAGGTTTTTATGATATTTGGAATGAATGACTATTGCAAGTGGGAGTATGTCTGGCTAGAAAACATATTATGATAAAAGAGCTTGAATTTGCTCCACATGTTTAACAGTTACTAGTCAAGTGATTACAAATCCTAAAATTTGGCTATAGAGCATGCAGTACCATAGCTTTAGGCTGTCAACAATAATCCTGATGCTCATTACAAAGAAGTTATGAAATAGCTACTCCAAGTAATTCTTGGGCAATAATTAATATTGAAAACTGATGAAGAAAATGTTTTAAAATATGCATATTGTCTTCTGGACCCAACCTTGCTAAATTGTTCTTTTGCTTCAGCATGATGAATGCAGAAATTCACACCCTCTATATTTTTTTCTTCAGATTGCACAACAATGCAACATGCTGGATATCACAATACACGCTATCCTGGAGCTCAATTGTGCAGATGTAATTTGTTCACTGTATTCAATTACACCCTCAAGATTATAATTTCTTCATTGCATTCAATTGAATCCTCCATGATTGAATTAACTTCTTCATTGCACATTTTAAGTTCTTCAGTTATGTGCTAAAGTGAGAACTGAAGGGCAACTATGAACACATTTGACAAATGCATTATTATCTACTTTCCATTGAACCAGACATCAATCCCCTATTCAGAAATGTGTTTCTTACTTCAGTATTTTGAGAACTAAGGTACATATTAGAACCTTTGAACTATGACATCTTACACCAGTATACCAGAGAAGCAGCTACCACCTTCATTTTATCTGATACCTAGCATCTGGAATCATTCTACCTCTTGTAGTCCTAATCTGAAGTAGGTGATGCTAAAATCTATATATTGCTACAATTTTGTAGGCAGTACTTTCATGAAACGGAACATTTGGGTACTGAAGAACCCAAGCGTCAAAGTACAAAACAGTACCCAATTGGCACACTCATGATCATTGGTAAATGCATTGAATTCTCTTTCTTTCACTGAAATCTGTTTGTATTGTACCTTGCAGGCATGGATTGGACCGTTCGAAGGTCTGGCAATAGAGTAAGAACACACTGTAATGTTAGAGTTAGCTCACACCCGGAGAGTTGTGCTATGATGGATAAGGTACTTCTGGGCCATCTTCCCAATGTCAATTTACCAAGTTTCTTCCAGTATTGGAGTGATATCATATCTTGTACATACCAAAATATTTGAATGCCATGGCCATATCAATAATCCATAACGGTGTGATGCTACACAGGTATCAATAACAGTAAATATTTTGGAACCCATATGAGGACATTATCAATACTGGTTAGGTATGAAGAGAACTAATTACATATTATTATTATTATCTGCATAGTTGAATTAACAGTAACAACCACACACCGGATCTGAAACTGCCAGTACAACAACCCAACCAAAACTTGATTTTCATTTTGCTCATTGAAAGAGCCACAATCCACATTCTTCAGTTTGCACCCTGGGTCTTCAAAGTTTAAAATTTCAGGGATGAAGAACAAACTCATACCTAGGTCTTTTCCCTCACAAAATGGTCATGTTAGGTACCAATTTCTTGACCATGGTACCAGTAGAATATCACCCAATTTTTTTATGAACCGAATATGAACATCAAAACACAGAAAGGAGGTTGCAAGTTTTGGACCAGAACAATTTGGTTTATTGTAAGCAAAAGGAACCATTGTGGTTGTGTCCTACACAATTTATTTGGGTCCAGGTTGAGGGCCCAGTAATTCCATCAAGAACATCTGACCCTGAATTTGCTCTCCCAGAGATATGATTTCTTGTGTAGGTAGTTGTCAAAATGCCTACTTTTGGCTCTCCAAGTCTAATAAAACAGACTTAGACCATACCCATTGTGAATGGTAGTGACAACTTTAAATGCAGGTATTTACATCCCCACCAACTTCATCAGCTCCAGCCTGACAGACAGCCTAAATGAATGCAATCTCCTCAAACATAGCAAAACAATGATAGAAAACAACTGAATCTTGAGTTTCTCTGTTGCACTTCCAGAGGCAAAAGGAAGACTTGGTCATGGTGGCATATATCTCTTTCAGATTACTGAGAAAACTCCACAATATCACTCTGAATGTGACCATGGTGTCAGTTTCAGCAAACCCAAGACTAACATGACAAGAATTAAGCAATGGGGAGACTTAGTCATGACTCATGATGGCATAGCTAATTTAAAAAAAAAGGGTGTCTATGAGATTGCAGAGAAAACTCCACAACATCACTTGAATATAACTGGTATGTCAGATTCAGCAAAACCAACTGACACAGCAAGAACTATGAGTGCAGCCATTACTTTACTAATTGTCAGACCATCACCTTCACCATGACTAGCAGTGACTAGCAGCCATGACTCCCCACTGACTTCATTAGCTTTCAACACTTGGTTTAGATGAGCATAAAATCAGCTGCCATGACTCCCCACTGACTTCATCAGCTTCCAACACTTGGTTTAGACTCACATGGCCAATGTTTGGGCAAACCAAAAAAAAACTCAATAGTATCCTCATTCAAGGTGCAACGAGCTTGTAAATCTCTGCTTTGGTTCTTGTCCCTGTACAAGCAAGCATTGCAGGTGCACATTGTGTTGCAACACTGAAGCTTCTGATACATAACAGAAGCACAAAATCCTGGTGTGATAAGAGAATGTGCTTAATTACCATGGGCTTCTTCCTGTGCTGCTGCTGGGACACCAACTTAGATCCCAATACTGATCATCTGCATAGCACATCATGAGGCAATCGAGACCCTACTCGGTGCAAAATGTGTACACCACACACCAATATATAAGCAGGACAAAATGTCAACGAGCAATCACAAGCAATCAGACATCTGAAGCACTGTGACAGGAGAAAGTAATAACATGGTAATCTGCATCACTGACACACATTTGACCATGATTTCTGACAATCAAACTGGATCTTGGAGAGCTCCATGGGCTTGGAAAATCAATCATGGCCCACTGCACTTTGCAGATTCTTTCATTACAAAAATCCACTTTTTTGCTCAGGATTGGCCCAGTAGCAAAACACTGGACAATGATACTCTTGAGGGCTTTCCAGGAGAACACCCTGAACCATGTGCTGAGTATGTGAAGCAGGCAAAAGTTGCAGCAACGCTAGAGGATGCATCCTCCCAGAAAATGAGAAACAGTACTAGGAGCCCAAATATGTGAGAAGTTTGAGCGCACACAGTAATAAAGATTTGAAAGAAAAACATTAAATGGAACTGGCGCATACCAAGAGCACACAACTCCAGCAAACATATTCTGACATCAGCCCTCACAATATTCAACCAATCCTTGTTCTTTGGGGTCATCTCCAGTCTGAAGCACATCTTGGGCATTGATCTCCATCACAGTCACAACTAGCCACAACTGCTGCCAATGTAGCCCCTGGTTCTCTAGTAACAGCAAGGTCACAACATGCGATTTGTTGTTCTGCCAATTTGCCAAGCTCCTACTCATACCCTGAGCATGTAACATCTGTTGCTGCACAACCCCAACCCCTCATATAACTTTTGTGACACAGGGTATACATTGCCAAATTGACCACAAGGTCTCAGTGATGATCCATGCAGCTTTTCCTGAAACAATGTCTACCCAATGCTGTGTGCATCCATAGTTAGAGAATCATTTACTAGACCTGGGCATCTTTGAGGATAGATGCTGTACAATGGTTTTGGGTGTAGTTAAGAACCATCCCTCCTCATCCATCAGAATTACTTCATCATACTTGTGAACAGACAGTAAAACTGATACTGATACTTAGCCTTATTGTCTTCTGTCATGTCTGATTCCAACAGAATGGAGGCTAAGACTCTGCTCATGCATCTACAAGCATGAAATAAGCTCAAAGATAAAGCTCCATGTGACAGACTGCATCAAGAAATATTTAATCACAAGAAAAAGATATGCAACTTTATCTGCAAGTTTCAGCTTGTGATTAATCCAGAGAGGAACAATAGCTTCTGCATAGATGTTCATCAGATCATCACACACCAAACATTGTGCAACAAAAGCAAAATGCAAAGAATCTCTATCCATAACATTATGAGCATCATATGCAGAGCATCTAGGGGGTACCATAACTAATAGCCCCATATTTGTATGAATGAGTAACCCTCAAGAGCAGGTAAAAATGTACAGAGACGTGCTTCCTTTCATATGTTCATTGGGACCATACTTGCATCAGATACTGCAATAGCAGTTCCCTTAGAAGATTTATCTAACTGCACTCTAATGAAAAACAAATATTGCAGATATCAAATGAGACAGGTTTTCCATTGGTCCAAAACTCAGCCACCACGACTTTTGTTACTTTCTTAAACCATAGATTCTCCCTCAGCAGCAACAATACACTGTGTTCATACTCTTGAGCTTGTGATGGAATTTAGTATTGCTGATAATATGTGTGTAACTCCTGCCAATGCTCCTACAAAAGACTTGGTTCTAGGTTCCTCTCTCCCTCTCCATCTCCCTTGCTTAAGCTTCTGACCTTAGATTTTTTTCCGTTTTCAAGCAGACAATAATAGCCACTCCATTGACATTCCAGAGGAGTTTTCACAAACAATCTTCCTATGGTTGATCAAGTTCAGGCTACCATTTGTGTCATATGGATAAATCTTCCCCACCAATTCCTGGATGTAATAAGCTGGAGGCAGGGAGTATAATTTAAATGTTGAGGCTACACAATCCGAATTTCTGGGATGTATGGCTGATTCAATTCAAACATGAAAAACCCTAGACATGGTTTTCCGCATTTTCCCCCTCTTTGAACCTTGCAACAATTCTACTGCCTGCATTGGTATGATTGAAGACAAAGCACTACTAGCTACTGACCATTCATGCATCCAAAGGGAGGGGGTTTAGGCAGGCAGGCAGGCAGGCAATGGAGGAAAACCAGCCAGTTGAAACTTACAAATTGCAAAAAGAGTAAGAATCACCAAGGATCCAGACCTGGAAGGTGGTGCTGGAGGAATTTGGAAGGTCCAGACACACGCCATCAGTTGAGAGCCAGTAGTTACAGCTTTCTTTCTTCCTCCAGCATCACAAACACTCCACCTTCTGATCTCTAACACCTCACACTGAAAGACCTCAAAAATGGAATCAAAGTACACAGACACAAGAAAGACCTCAACAAACAATAAGTTACAAATAAAAACACATGGGTTTCTAAAAATGAATGCAAAACAGGAAGACACAAGTTTGCAATCGATGACAATATCACAGATCCTATGCAAACGGTATTGTTTCTACACAACAGTTAAGGGCTGTAAGGCAGCCCTCCGACTACACTAGAACAAATCTTGATAGGTCTTTAAGTGTAGGTTAAGGACCCTATGCCAGGGGCATTCCCAAAAGAAGGGGCCTACGGCAGCAAGGAAATAGCAAAGTCCAGCCTCACATATTTGGAAATTTACCCCCCACCCATTGGGCTTTATCCTATTGTGCGCTCCGAGGTCCACGTTTATAACTATTGCTGTCACCGTACTTACTACACATAACATAAAAATATCCTAATTGATACATCACATTCTAACCGCCAAAATTCTATTCACTTATAAAACAGGAATCCAAGTACCAACAAAAACCTCAACAAACTCTTTGCATAACAAGAGCACACAACAAAGTTACAGTGTGTTTCAAAATCTAAACAACTGGATTATGATCGCACACTGTCTTTACTTATCTTGAACACCAAAAAACTAAAATCTCATTCTCACTGAAATTGATTCCAGACTTACTTATCTCAAATTACCTACAATAACTAAGATAAAAATTTGTAATTAGAATAAAACTTCTGACAACCCACCCAAAGGAATGAGACGAAAAATATCATGAACCTAAGCATATGTAGATCATGAGGCGTAGGAGGAGGGGAAGGTTTTACACCTATTCCTTAAGAGTGGGAGACATCTTATGGCTACTAAGGAGTGAGAGGGATCTCACACCTTTGAGTAAGTAGGCATAAGATCCTTCCTCCACTACTCTTAAGGAGATGGAATAATAACGTGGGATATTTATGGACATAAGGTTTACCACCAAAATTGATGGTTTTCTGAGTTTCACCCCCCCCTTTGAATGCTAATGTACTTTTTGCAGGTTTTTTTTTAATCTCACCATGTGTATGACGAAACTCAAGGTTTTGGTGTTGTCTTTTCCTGACTTTACGGATAACTTTATTGTGTAGGACACATGATTGACGTTGAGATTTGCCATCCTCTTCATATTGTAACTTGTGATGTTAGTTGTTTCTGAAAAATTGATTTGGCACAATTATTAAGTTTGTACTTTGCACCTGGCCTTTGATTTTCCTCCATTGTAAAGCTTGAGGATTATGCTTTTCCTTTGGATTCGACCCTTGGTTAAGTGTTGTAGTTGACATAATGGAAGTCAAGTGCAACCCAATACTAAAGTTCATTTTTGAAGCTTTGAGCACAAAGGTCATGTTTTTGTGACAAAGAACTTTTCAATTCTATTGTATTATTTCATGAGCAATTGCTTTTTGTGGACTTCTAAAATGGGCACGTTACATACTACCTATTGGGTAGGAATGCTGAAACATCTTTCAAGTCATGCCACAAGTATCAAGCATATTCATGGTGCCCTTTTGTATATACCTTTGATATATTTTGATTGTTCCATGTATTGTGGTGGGTTATGAAGCAAGTCTTGTTATCGTCTACATCATAAGGCACTTTGGAGAAAATTCCTACTGTATTTGGAGGGCACCTCTTTGTCTCTAAATATCCCTTTTAGAAAGGAGGAGGGATCTTTATGCATACTTATAAACATAAGGTCTCCCAATCTTAAGGAGTAGACATAAGACCCTTCTCTCCTATAAAATTTCACCCACCCACATGAAGAAAATCTTGCACAACTACTAACATTCAACATACTTGAACAATTGTTGTTACTATTGATTCTAATGGTGTATCCATTAACAAACGTGCATAAAAGTATTCTTCATTACATCCTCCACACTCAATCAAGGTTTAGGGTCCTAAATCATTTTTACGTTTAGGTGACATTTGTAGATTAATACACTTTAGATCAAATTGTAAGTTCTTGTGGAATGTGAAAAGGCCCAAGCAAGCTCATTATGAAATGACCCCATTTGTTAGATTCAATTCAAAAAAAATTAAAATCAGTAAACACCATCAACGAACCCATGAAACAACCAAACAACATTACTGTGATATTAAAAAAGGGAATATGTCAGCTTAACAACTTTGGAATGCTTGAGGTTTTATAAAAAGGATTTTGAAATACTAGAATAAAAACAATGATTGCCAATTTTGTGAGAGCCACTAAAAGTTCAATGTGTCCATTCCGCACTTGTAAACCACCCACATTCTCAATGCACAAAAAGATGTGGTCTAGGGTATGAAACTCCTCACCAAACAACCTAGTTGCTTCTTATCTATCAACTTCAT
>Ga0116231_10006403_pt1 | contig 22463 bp, 14 predicted proteins | sample S1TSphgellanicum_2_FD_89695 | JGI IMG/M metagenome (GOLD analysis project Ga0116231, IMG submission 89695) | Host-associated microbial communities from peat moss isolated from Minnesota, USA - S1T2_Fd - Sphagnum magellanicum MG | ecosystem: Host-associated > Plants > Peat moss > Unclassified...
AAAAAAAAAATTTAAGAAAAAAAAAAAAAAAAAAAAAAAAAAAAAAAAAAAGAAAAAAAAAGGGAAGTTTGTCATAGGAAATGTCCTCTAGAGTCCACTTTGGAAATGGCAAAGGGAAAGAAAGTGAGTAAGGGTGGAAAGAAGAAGAAGGAAAAAGGTCAAAAAGAAAGGTAGGAAAAGGGGGGGGAGAGGTCAAAAAGATAGGTCGAAAAGAGAAAGGTGGAAAGAAAAAATAATAATTTGTCAGATAATAAAGTGGATTTATTTTTTTCGTGCATGGATGAAATTGAAATTGACCGTATGTATGTGTAAAATTAATAGCTTCAAAAAATGGATGAAAGTGAATTTCATGAATTAAAAAATGACAAAATTGATCAAATTAAGAAACATGGGGTAATAGATGTGAGGCCTATATACACCTCCAAAATCACTTACCTTCCATACCAAGTAACCGAGAGACCTACCCTTGTTTTCTTGTCCATCCTTTCCATTTGTAAGTTGAAGGCCATGAAAATGTAAGAAGAAATGATTTTCATAGCTAAGTCACAATGAGTTTTTTTTTCCAACAAATTTTGGTGTTTTCTCAACCAAAAGTTTTTGGAAATATTTGGATTTTTGTTCCTAAAGTAAATTGCACTAATTTTGCTATATTTTTAAAAAAAAGTTGACAATTTTTTGTATCAAAAAATTGAAAGAAAACTCTTGGTCTAGCATCTCTAAATAGGCATGCAGCACCGGCTTTTGAGATCATGAACAACACACCTTTTTATGGAAAAAAAAAAAAAAAACATTTGTTTGTGCCCATGGTTATAATGCAATATATATATAACATGGGATGTGACCATGGGATCAAACAAATGCTATTGCCATGTGCCCATGGTTGTAACCATGTTTGTGCCCATTGTAACCATGGTTGTGGATTTGGCAATAGCTCAATGTCTTATAGGAAACTAAACTTGTGTGTGAAACATGGGAAACGACGCTTTATGAAAGCAAATGAGACATTGAGGCAAATACACCTTCCCACACAAAGTTATCAAATGGGAGTAAGTTTTTAATCATGTGATGAGGTCAAGCACTTGCCATGTTGTCTAGTGGTATGGCATTTCAATTTGCACACTAAACATCATGGTTGCTAATAACTATTTGGTGAGTTGTGTAAATCATGAGATATGAAAGAAGTAAAATCTACACCCATTTTGAATAGATGAATGTTTTTGGGTGTATCTCATACATTCACTCAATCAATGTATATATTGTTATATACACACCAAAATCCTCAAACCTCTAATTGAAAACATATCATGTGTTAACAACACAGTTTGTTGGATCTAAATGGTTTTGGATTATCATATTTTGGATTGCCATAATTGATGGATGTTCTTATCATCAACAATGAGAAAATTGTTAACCATGAAAAGAAAAAGGTTGTTACTTGTAAACATAAGCTACTATATGTTTGAGATAATTTTAAATGATTAAATTTTAAATAAAAACCACACATTGTTTTGTTAAATTGGAAACCACAAAGTTGGCCTCCAACTAATAAACTTCCAAACAATGCACCAAAGATGGAAATTTAGTAATTATTAATCATTGTTCACTTATTTCTTAATTTTTTAAAAAACTTTTCATTACTTTTTGAACACAATGTTCAACTTTGCACATATAAATAGGAAAATTATATATAACCAAATCTACCTTTGAAACAAGGTAGTTTGTTTTATTTTGTCATGCTGAGATGTTCCAAACCATGGTGCTTCATGCCACGCTCTTGGTATCTTCAAAAAGCTCTCAATGAGTAGGGGTGCACCAACTTGGTTTGAGACTCTTTGGATCTATGGTGTGGAAACTATTATTATTGAACCATTTTTTCAATAGAATTTGGGTGCATTCTCGGTGTTGTTGGAAAGCCCTCAACAAGTCAAATCTAATAGAGTTTATTTCACAATTTCAGAGCCAAGGTGTGGAAGATATTAATTTTTTGAGTGGATTTTGTTTTGGAAGTTCAAACAAATTGTCAAAATTGGGTTTGGAAGGAAAAATTAGTTGAGCCCTCAATGTGTTCACACTTGGGCCAACAACACATGTTACATTAGTAATAATTAATTAATATGACAACACCATGTTATATTTATCTATGTAGGATGATATGCAAAGTATATTTCATTTCATGAAGCTGATCAAATGAAAAGCATAACTTTTGAAAAGTTTCTAAACCTTATTAATTTTGATGCATTCCTACCTATCTTGATATGTCATTGTACATTGTATGTCATTGTTGTGTATTGTGAAATTTGAACACATGAACATTTCAATGTCACACACCTACATAAAACAAGCAACGATTCACCCCAAAAACTTCAACAAATGATAACTTTGAAAGCATACAAGCATGAAATATTCAAACAAGAAAGATATGGAATATTTGAATTCAAATTCCCACATTACTTGCCATGAATATTTTGCTTAGAAAGCATGAGGGTGTGTTGGACATAAGAATTATCAATTCAAAAAGGAAAGAAAATTAATAAGCATGTAGGTTGAAAAGAAATCCAATAAGACATTCTAAATTAATGTGGTTGTGCCTTTGTAATAACATTTTATTTAGAAGTCATTAATATGGTCTTATAGCTAGGGTTTTACATCCTATTTTATTCTTTTAACCTTTGCTAGTACGTCTTGTGTATTTATTGAATGTATTCATTATGATGTTACTTTTAAACCGTGTTTACATTATTGGGTAGGGTGAACTACATCACACCTTATCAATATGATCATATCATAACACAAATAAGCATTTTGAGTTGTTGGTTTTTGGACTTTAAGTCATTCCATCCAAATGGCACCATAAGTCTATGAAAGTTGATTGACGAAACCTCACACAACATTTCATGGAAAGAAACTTCTTTCAAGAATTGACAAAAAAATTACTTATTTCCAAAAGAGTTAGATGTTAAAAAAATTAAACTTTGAATGTAAACTTTGCACAAGGTTCAATCATTACAATTAATAAATAAACTACAAATTTTGATTGTTCAAATGTCGTACCACCTTTGTCATCACATTTTAAAATTGTCCATGTGTAATGCATAGATTTATACATAAGGTTGTTTAAAGTTAGGGCATGTAGAAAGAAACACTTATACACTAAGGATGCGACAACATCAAAAAAATTTCATGTTTATCTTGCTTTATTAACCAAGGTTGTGAACCTTGTTTTATGTTCCATTGCCTTATGCCAATAAAGTCAATTCTATGGCAGCATGATCCCTTATTGGAACATAAATAACTTGCATGACTTTTAATCACTACATGAACTAGAAGATAAAATGGATTCCCCCACCCTTTTGTATTTAAACTTTGGAAGTCACAACAAATCATTTTGGATTAGTTCTACCACCATCCTTTCATCTTTCATTCATGAAGCCTAAAAAAAGAATTCCTTGCCAATTGACCATTGCTTGTTCCTCCTCCCCTATACAAACTTCAAATTTTAATAGTATTTTTTTCATCAAGGGTGAAAAAAAAATTGTGTTATTTTTTTTTTTTCTTTTTTGGGTGTTTTGCAACATAACAATAATGTAAAATATGAGAGGTGTTGGATCAATTGAATTGAAGTAAGAGAGGATCATTAATAGGAGCAAGAGAATAAAAATAACTGGAACCTAAATGATGGAATATATTGAAAAACAAAATTTTGTACAAAGAGTTAACATCAATTTGTTTCTTGCTCTCAAATTGAAACTACTAGTAAACAAATCCACTTCATTTTTTAAAACATCTTTTCAAATTTAAATTAAACTTGTGAGTGCATCCTTGGACATCACTCTAGTGAAATAATTTCAAGATTACCATCATTTCAATGGTTGGCAAATAGTGCTCATGTTTTGAAAGTAAATGATAATCTTGTTGCTTTACAAGAAAAGACATCACATTTTATCAAAGAAAAGTGTAATTTTTTTATTGTTAACGACAACCCAAGAAGACTTATTAGTGGAAGTTACTTTTTTTCAATTAAATATAAATTCTTGAACTATTTTTTTGTCAAGCCACTTCACATGGAATAATTGTGTAGTGTTGAAAATGTTCATACTCCTACTCAAAGGTGTTGTTAAATTATTTGCTAACAAAGTTGTGTAGTTTTAAAAATAATGATTGCATATTAATGATGATGAATTCATTAATAGGCTTTTCAATTTGACTTTTTCTTCATGTGAGCTTATAAGAAGTTTTGATCAAATAAACAAGTTCAAATCAAGAAACAATAAAAGCAACACCACCCCAAATCATATTTGTCCAACATTCATGGAGAAGAGTTAATGTGCCTATGATTACCCCCCATAATAATCTTTTTTATTTATGTCAATAATTAAAAGAACTTCCCCACCTTACCAACCCTCTTTAGGTTCTAAAAATAAAACATCTCTTGTTTTGCACAAAGTCACAAAAATCCCCTTGCATTTAATCCATCTTCAAAATCTTGAAAAGCCATAATTGGTTCAATCACTTGTTCTATAATCATTTGTGCATCAATGTACAACTTAATTAAAAAAGGGAAAAAGATAGTGACAATATATCTACCTTTATGAATGGAAAATACTTTAACCACATGTTTTTTCCTTCCTCACATCATACTTACAAACAATTTGAAACCTTCATTTCCTTCATATAAAACATTAAACATGTGATTGAACATTTTTTTTGGGCAAAGTATCATGAAAAAGGTGGCACCTTATCTATGCAACCACCAATTGCATTGAATAGGCAAATAATGAGTTCATATCGATGTTCCCTTTGTTGGTGTTGATGTAGGTTTTGTTCCTAAGTTTTGTTGGTTTACTTGCTTGTTCTTTTTGTGCCCAATTTGACATAAACTCCAATGCATCTATCCCCAAGCCTTAGACAATGTTATATTTTTCTTAGATTGCAAATGAAATCAAATAAGAACAAGTGTGGACTTTTTTATTTGATGGCAAAACATAATCTTTCAAAAATCAAAGCCACTCATGTAATCTTTCAAGAAAACAAGAACCACAAAACAATCCAATCCAGTTTGGGGCTCAAAATTGAAATGTTAAGCATATGCTTGTCAAAGCAACATTAGTTACAACATCTTCAAGTTCCTAAAAGCAACATGAGAAACCAATAAACTACAAATTAGGGAATAAGTTTAAGTTGCACCTCTAGATTTTATTTTTTTCACAATCCAAATAAGGGGCAACATTAATCAATGCACACAAACACTCCTCACAAAAATCCTTAATGAACCTCGTGGATTTATTTTATCATAGGAAAAAGGAACCCTTTGTTGTTTTCCAATTTTAGGGTTGCTTGACACAATCAACAAAATGTAATATTTAGGGCATATAATTTGTCGAATTTGCATTGTTAAAAATTTAGGTTTCCAAGAGAAGACAAAAACCATGAGGTTGTGCACATAATAAATTTGTCATGATGAGACAACAAATCATGTACATCAAGTTATGTTCCATAATTTTCCATTATTACCCTTCTTGGATTGGCTTTTGGGCATTCCTCCATTGGTTGAACCCTTTTCCTTTCCTCTATCTTGCATGACATGTTGTCATTTCTCAATTTCCATTTCAAGATTCCAAATTCAAGTTGCTCTTGTTCAAATTTGAGCTTTATAAGATTCAAAAAAATTATCTTTAACACCACAACTTTCACAAGGAGTATAGCCCTTATGAAAGCTTGAATTGGAAGTAATACAAACCATTAAGTAATGGATTTGCTGCCAATTTTACAATATCAAGAATGCAAAACCAAATGCTTTCATGAAATGTTCCAACACATAAATGGTACAAGAATGTGGATGGAAAAATTGTGCATATTGGAGATTGGCAATTGGTTTATTTGCTTTATATTTGCTTGCCTACCTACTTCAACACCAAGAAAAAAAAACATGTCAAGTTGTGCAAGTGACTAAATTCATCTTTAGCAAATGCATTGTTCAAAGTTGTGAAACTACATGATAATGGAAATAGGAGACAAATTTTCATCCAAAAACTAGTTTGATTATCTACCATTGCTCTAAGGAAACAAATAAAAACATGTGTTATATAGGGTTTGTGAATATTCACCTTGCAAATTGTGAATTGGTTTAGTTCAATATTTCAAAAATAGGTCAAAAATCAACAATCTTGAATGTCTTTTGATAACATGATCCACAAAAAATTCATCCCCATATGCTTTCATCCCCACATGCAAAGGGTATCTAGATAGCGTTTTTCTAAGGGTGAAATTTCACTAAAGGGTCAAAGCATGTTAATAAGAGCCAAGGGGATTATTTTATAAAAAGGACAATGAATCTTTTTTTAGTCTTTTTCACTTTTCCATATGAATGAATTTGTGAATGAAATCTTTTTCAACTTGTTATTAGAAATATATAAATTTGCCTCAATTATCACATGTTTTGTTTTACTCATTATTGAATGAATATGAAAATTCAAAATGTGCAAATTTTTCATTTTGTGTTGAAAAATTATCATAGTTTTTTTATCAAACCAAAATATCATTATGAGAAATCATATCCATTGTAACTTGTCTTATGCATTAAAAAATGTCCTCTGCAACTAGTTGCATAGGACAAATTGCAAAGGACATGATTTTTCATAGTGTATGATAATTATTTTAGGTTTTAATTTATCATGTAATAAGCTATAATTTTTTTCTATATGTCATGTACATTACATCCCATTTACATGTGGTAGAGGACTCTTGAAATTTTGAGATTTTGAAACATACTTTGATTTTCTAAAAAATTCAAATTTTATAACTTTTAAATTGTGAATGTTTTTTTGAATATGGGTAGTAGGCTACTATTATCAAAAACATTTATAATCTCTTTAAATTAAAAAGGTCCTTTACCTTAGTATTTTACAAAAAAAATTTAATGCGACTATGGTTCAAATTCAAAAGTCTTTTACTAAAACCAAAACCAAAAATTACATTAAATGAAGTTTTAATTGGAATTACTTAATATTCATATTAAACATTTAACATACTTCCTCACAATTAACATGGCACTAAAGTGGTACCACATAAATATATGTAACAAAGTTAGCAATTATGGTGGTCGTTCAACATGGTTTTTGGTTCTTTTAACTGTGATCACAATTTTTAAAAAAAAAATTTGAATTTTTTTTGAAAATATGCCAAAAATGTTTTAAGGTTTGGCTTTTTCCAATAAATTTCCTTCCTTTTCCCCTACCCCATTGCTAAACATTTATGTCAATTTGTAAAATTACCATTAATATATAATGATTCTCATTTTTCTCAATTGTCATAATTCAATTGTAACCAAATATAGTTAAATCCTTCAAGGGATTGCCAACATTTAAACATTACTATAAAAAAAATTACATAAAATGCTAGTTATAGGTACCTACAAGAGTTCAAGTAATGTGATTAAATCTTGTTCAAAAACTTACAAATAACCATAATAATACACACATGTTGCAATTGAACTTAAATCAATTTTCATTGTGGATCTCACATATTAAAGTTTTTTTTTTGAAAATTTTTGATAAGAAAAACATTAATTAGACATGGAAGGAATAAACCATGTTGTTCAAACATAAAGATTAAATTAAACACCATTTTGCAACTTTTTCAAGTGATTAGAAACCCCCAATTCTAATACAAGAGAATCAACAAACCTTTTTTTTTTTTTTTTTAGGTACTTCGTGCAACTCAAAAAAATGTATAGAAAGTGAAACGGTTATATTACGACCCCCACGAGACCTAAATCTTTATGAATCATGTGTAGGACAAACTTAGAATCTTTCTAAAAACTTGCCTTTTGTTCCAAAATTCATTTCACAAGAAGTGTTACACATATGTAAACATATTTTTTAGTGCATGATTTTTCTTTTCATAAATCCTTTTAACATCCATGTAACTACAATTTAACAATCACAATAACTTTAAAAATTACTTCATTATGTGACATTTGATGAGGATTTATGATTTAATTATGGGGTCAACATTCTTTAAGTATATGGAATGTGCCATTGATGGAAGATGGTAGTGAGAGCTATGAATTTTTTCCTCCTTTAGAAGTGATGCACTTTTGAATATGGAAATTTTTAACAAAGTAGTGGAGGAGTTAGAATGCAAGTTGAAAAAATTAGTGGGTTTGAGAGTTGAAGATGTATCCTAAAAAGTGGGAAAATATTGAGTGGTGTGTAAAGCTTTGTTGCATGAATGGGATTTTTTACATCCATGGGATTTTATGTTAAAACAAAGAAACAAAAGAACAGTGTCCTAAGGAGGTGGTATTAGGAGCAATGTGATGAATGGTATGTTTGTTTGTACAAGGATGAACTCCACAATTTGAATTGTTGGTCTCTTAGGTACAAGTGGTTGGTGTTAGATGTTGTTATGATGTAAAAATGATGGATGGCGTGGTGGTGGGTGTTTTACAAAAGTCAAGGTGATCAAAGGAATGATGCATTAGCTAAGCAAGTTCATGTGTTTTTTTTAATAAAACTAATAACATTCTTGTTTTGTTGTCCATTTATAAAGTTGAATATGTGTGTTATCTTTTGGTTAAAAGATTGGCTTATAGAATCAATCATTTAATGGTCAGTGATTATGGTTGTAAAAAATGATGATGTAGTAGGCAACGAAAGTTCCACACCATGATCATGGTTGTCGCAACCCCACTTTGAGAGAAGTGTGAGGTCGCCATTCACACTCCCGAAAATGGGACTTAGGAATCCTCTGGGACTCCCAAAAATTCAGAACACGATTGCAGGGGTCAAAACATCTCACATTGAAGTGTTCTTTATACTGTTGGAAAGATCTTGAAGTGTAGATGTCCGAAATGGCCTTTCATAAGTCATTTGGACATCTGCAGCACAAGTTATGGTTGAAAGAAAGGCCGGGAGTCAAACTGGTAATTTGACTCCCGACCACTAAAAGTCGAGAATCGACCCGATCCTGGTGTGTGCAGGTGGAGTGTAACACACCGTTGGAAAGCTCTCAAGGAGAGCTACAAGTTTTCTTTATACCTCGTCTTAATTGGAGGTCGAAGCGAAAAGTTATGAACGCCCAAAGTCTCGGAAATCCAAACTAGGACATTTTCGGGATTCCACTTTGGGAGTCCCGGGAAAAAGTGCCATTCAGATGCAAGTGCGGCAGATAAACACAAAGAATACTATATGGGGGGAAGGTGGTGGCTTCCCTTGAGTCCGAGCCGTGGTGAGTCAAGTGAGTCCAAGGTTGCCCATGGCTTGTTCCAACACCAAAAGTGTTCCGAATGTGAACTAATCAACTTGTTGGTTGGTTTTGAATGCAGGACTGAGTAACCAAATAACTTGTCCCCTTTCCTAGTCTAATCCCGGAGCTTTCAACACGCCCCTTTTACCCCCCTTTAGTGCTGGAAGCTGGGAGCGGCACCAAGTTCCAACTACTTCCGCTTTTTAACATAGTTAGATTCCTTTTTGGGTCCAAAACATCAATGGTCTATTGAAAGTTGTGAGGCTGTGAAAGACCTATGCACATGTAAAAAAAATTGTATTGCCAAGAGGTCCTTCATTGTTAATGTTTGGGCAATGTATCAATTAATGGTGGTGGTTGTAAGTGACAAATCAAATGTAACATCATCCTAAGGAACATTGATTTGATTCATGAAACATGTGTTTTGTCAATTTTTTTGCAAGAAAACTTTCAAGCGCCTTTTGTTCACAAGTAACTTATGACCAAAGAGGAGATTGTCATTCCTTTGCTTTGTAATTTCCTTGTTTAAATTGTAAGTAGCCTTTAAATACATGTTGTCATTGACTCCATACATGATTTGTGTTTCCCCCTAGGTCTTGTGTGTTGATGTATAATGCTCATGTTCTATCATTGAGTAGTTGGCTTTGGAATGATAGGTTGCAAGTGATAGGTGGTCTAGATTATTGTTAAGTGGAGGTTTGGTAGGGGGTTAGGGCCAAATAACAATGTTGAGTTGGCTTCGGTGACATTGTGCTAAGGTTGTTGTTTGGATGGTGTTAGTAGCAAAGAAGGAGATGGACACTAAATGGTTTTGGTTTTGTCCAATAGGACTTGTGTTAAGTCCTTGAAAGAGAATCTTTATAGGTAAAAATATGGAATCTAAAGGAGAGGTAAGAAAATAAAGGGAAAGAAATGTTGAGTGATTAAGAAACTCTAGAGGAGAAGATTGGACTTGGTTAGTAGCCTAAGATGAGAGAAGTGGTGATGGATGGACATGATTGAAAATGGAGGAGAAAACAACAATTTGAAAACATGACATGGCATTATAAAGGCTTTGTTAGTATGTTTGTAGGTTGTTCTAAAGATGATAGATATAAGCAACATAGATTAGGTGCTTACAAATTAATTACTAAATAAATTGTAAATGTATGAAAACAATGTTTTATTCAACTATGGAGGACTAGGCCATTGCTAGTGTTATCTTTAATTGGCAAAGCAGTGTTTAAAAATGAAATAAAACATAGGCCAAGCAAAATTAACTAGGTAGAATTCAAGAGTGATTCATCACATCAGTGTTCTCTTCATAGAGAGGCATCACACTAGCACCCAACTTAGAACATTATTATTCCATACGATGGTCATCCATTGTACTTCTTAGTTCATGCTATAAATTTTTTTTTTAGCCTTTAATTAGCTTGAGACCTCGTGGTTCACTAGTTTTAATATCACCATAAGTGCACCGCATTTGCAATAATGAACCCTAAACCCTAAACCCATGCGACACTCAAAATATCCTAAAGAAACCATTGGTTGTCACAATAAATCATGGGTGGTGAAGGTGAGAAGGTAAGATTTGAAAGTAGATTTTTGAACTTAAACCTTCTTTGGCAACCTCCAGAAGCAATCTGAATTCAACTTCAATGGCAGATACATATTGTTTTCAATTGACTCAACCAAATTGGTGTGTTCCTCTGTAGCTGCATGTAGATTTCCTCTGCCCAAAATGCATCTGCAAAATAAGAAAGAGATAGTGGTAGTCCTCTCTTATAGAGAAGTACCCAATGGCGAAGACAGGGACCATTGCATCATATCATAAGAAAATCATCCAAATAGTATAATGCCGAGATGAAACACCAAGTGATGGTGTTTTCACCACTGCCAAAGATGCCTACATGACACCAAGCAACCCCAAAATAGTCCTCCTCCATCTTAGCCTGCTTCTCAATTTTTCTAGCACTCTTGTGCTTGTTAAGAGCATACTCACTAAGCCATACCAACCTCCACAGTAGAAGTCCAAGCAGATCTGAAATCTTAATATTACAGAACTTGCCATTGAATTGAAGGTGGCATCTATTCAGCCTAAAGTTGAAACAAGATGAAGCTCCTAAGAATGTCTAAGGGGTGCCTCTCAACTCCACTCTTGTTGAAGAAACTAAGATTGAATGTACTTTTAAGGTACCTAAGTATGGATTTGATGGCTTTTTAGTGAGTTTTGTTGAGGTTGGGAAACGAATAGACTAACTAGATTAACAACAAAAGATATGTCAGGCTTTATGTTAATGAGGAAAATTAGTTTTCTCCCAATAGATCAGTAGTAGGTAGGATCCTCGCTTCAGGATTCAGTTTACCTATGCTACATTGGTCATTGTTGGTAAGGTTTGACTTAGGAGATTCAGTGAATGCTTGAAGTTTGGTGGTCTCAATGATGGGAATTAAAGGATGGATCACAATCTAGTATGCCAGAGTCTTTTAGAATGCTATGAGCATAGGCTGCATGGTGAAATAGGCAATCTGTCCTTTGATCCATTTCTAGACCAAGATAGTGAGAAGCACTGCCTAAATCAGTCATCTCAATGATGCATTCAGTTTCATGCTGCATGGTCCTTAACATCTCATGCTCAACCAATACTGCTATCCATGACGACCCAGTTGCTAATAATACTTGGCAACAACCTGCACTACCAAGTCGGATCTCATACAAATTGTAGCTGCAGAAAGTAAAGATCTGTAAATACCAGTGGCTGGATGCTAACCAAATACAAGCAGCTTCACACACAATAGAAACTCAGAACTTGAAACTGGGAAGTTCTATAACCATTGGGACAATCTTGGATGGAGCTCACAAACAACACAACCCCTAAACAGAAACTGTTCGGAAATGATTCCACAAAAACTTGCTCAAGGTTTGTCTTTTCACCTCAATCTTGTCCAACCCAGTTGCTTGGGAATTTCTGGCACTAAGTGTATATTCAGATCAGTTGTGAAGCAATTTATTCTAGCATTTACTACTGCAGTCATTATTTTTCCCCATGGGATAGAAGGAACTCTTGCGATAAGAGACTACACTCCAAAGAGCAGCGGGAGGCAAATAACAACCCAAAGTCACAGCTAAATCTGCACATGACAACAATTTACCAAAGAAACTGTTCTTCTAACTCTCCAATCACACATGATGTCTACAGCATCCAGGAATTGATATTCTTTCTGATTCCTTGAAATGAAACCATTTGATTTAACTGGAAATACTTCCGCTAACAGTACAACTGATTTAAACTTGTACAAGAACCACCTCAAAAGGACAGTCCAATAGAACCCTTCAGTTGATACAACACTCTTACAACTGATAATTCTGCACAGTAAACTGAAGGAATCATGTGGAAAGGCTGCCTCTGAACTGGTGCACCAACCTTACAGGTTTTGCACCTGGTAGTTTCCAGGATCCAGTCTCAACTAGGATCCACTTGAGTCTTCAGCTTCAAACAAAGAATGAGTGAAGCAAATGGTAGCTATGAAGATTTATCCATAAGTTGGATGGGAGTCAATATGTTGACTTTGTTGGTTTCAACAATGCAGCCATTCATGACCATCTCCTCAAGCATGAAGTGTGCTTTCTCCAAATGGAACATGATGTCCAACTCACACTGGATACACCAACACCACCACCACTAACATCATGCTGCAGCCAACCTGAACTCAAACATTGTCTGGGCAAGCTTGCCTTTCAATCTAAAACACACTTCCTCAGCATGATATAGGCTAACTGAGCTCTGAGCACAAAACAGGAAGAGTGGGACAGGCTTTGACTCCCAACTATGAATCCAAGGCTGCAAAGGTGAATGCCTGTGAGAGATGAGGACTTACCACATTACCAAAGTACCGGTCCATTGTCTCCACCACACAATGGATAAACTCCAGGATTGCTAGCTCATTCTGCATCACATGAATTCAGAATTCAGTGTCAAATACAACCAGCAGCTAGATGTGGAGCTCATGTGTGAGCAGTACACAAATTGTAGTCATGACAATACACAAGCAAGCACACAATAGACATTGATGAAGATGTATTGATCTGCTTTCAGGCTCATTCATTACCTGCACATCTCTAATAGGAGTTGTCAAACTTGCTGGCACATACCTATTAAAAGGCTAAGACCTAGCAATATCATGAGGGTGGCATGACAGATTTTCTGCGAGCCTTGAGAACATGGATATGCTAGAAGAGGAATTTGCAATTTTGTCTACTGAAATTTGCAATTGCTTTTGCATTCTTGCTTGATATCTCCATGCCATATAAGATGGCAGCAACCATCTAAACACACTAATAATACTCAGAAGAATGAGAAAATGGGAAAGTGCGTGGTAATCTTAGAAAGGGGAAGGGGGTTAGGGTTATTACCTCTTCTCCATCAACACCAACAAGGAAGAACAAAGAGGCATACCGCCGGTATATGATCTTGTAATTACGGTGCTCCACAAATGAGCACTGTTCGAGAACAAAAAAAAGGCTTTTTAGCAACGGAATAAAAAGAGCATCCCATGCAGAAGAGACCCTGAATCCAAAATTTCCGTTTTCAATTCTCTTTGGATGGAGTACGAATTCAGAACACAAAACTTCCAAACACTTATAGCGCCATCCTATCCACAGAAGAACCTACCACACAAAACCAAATCTTCGCCTCACTCACCTGATTTTCAGATCGTGCAAGACACTTGCGGACGATCTCTCCTTCAAGGGCACGACGCTCATCGATAGTTAGATACTCGTAATACTGAGCAAGCCTAGTCTGCCCCTGCTTGTTGACCAACAGCACGAACCGGATTGTCATTTCCTTCCGAGGGTCTCTTACCCTCTCCTCACTACTTCCCAAGTTCACTTCCCTTCCCTTCCCTTACTTTCGTCCGAATCACGGCAATCCTTGCAACCCACAGGAGCAGCAGCAGCAGCAGCAAACAGCAAGATCTTCGATCATGAAATCCTCGATCTTCAAATCTTCTCTCACAAAAGAAAGATCTTCGCTCTCTTCTCTCGAAGACTCTCTCTCGTCACGAAATGCAGTGCTTATGCCAGTCTCCAGCTTTAGGGTAAGTGAAGATCCAAACTGTAGCGGAAACCCTAACCCTAGCCCTAACTCTAAGGGTTTCGGAGAGTTCGGGGCATCCGAGAGAGAGTGCCTGTAAGGGACTTGGAATCAATAATCGACAAATATTCAATTCATAGTAAAGAAAATTTGTTTTAAAAATGTTTAAATAATCACCACATTTTGAGCAATTTTTATTGAAGAACAATAACAAGATTTTGTAATAATTTTAATGAAATATTTAATAATAAAAAAGAGGTTTTATTTTTTATTGTTGTGGGACCAGAGATAATCTTAAAGCAACTCCATTGGTGGCGTTGTCCAATAATCTTTGGAACGAAGAAAAATCAAAACATATCGGTTTGACTCAGCAAACTTCTTTTGGCCCAGCATTTTTCGCACAGGGTGCTGCTGCTGAGGCTAGCAAAAGGCACAACAAAGCCTAACATTTCTGAACAAATACCTAACTCTGAGAAATATTGTTGTAGGGCCAAATGTCGAGAATGGGTAGAGATACTCTTAGAGCAACTCAAACAGTAAACCCACCCCCATTTGAGCCTCTAGGCCATTTGTTATAATTAATCATTTAAAAGGAATCAATTTAGTGTCCAATGTCTTTTACAAGTTTTGAATCTTTTGTAAAATTTACTAAACCCAAACAATATTCACTAGCTAAAACCAACATATAAAATGTTGAACTTCATTAATAAGTATTGTGTAAAGCCACCAACGAAGTGCTCTTAATTATGTTTGAAAAGAAAATTTGTAAGCCTAACGGAATGTAATTGAGGACAATGGTAATCACATTGATGATGTTATGTATGATTTTAGTGAAAAATATTTGGCCATAATTGATTTGTTCAAACAACTAAAAAACACAATACAACATCATGTTGAAGAATAAATTGTTAGAATAAAAATTTAAGTTGTGGTCCGTCTTTTGTTTTTGAAAGGATGTTACACTAAGCATTTAAAGATTTTTCCTAATGCATTTAGATGGCACTTTATATTCATGAATATTGTTCCTAGAAAAGATGAAAGATATTACACTTATTCCTAGAGTGGGACGTATTTCATGTCAACTTACACATGTAAAGATTCTTCCCACTCATAAGGAAGAGATGTAAGAATTTTTCTTCTTGTATGTCTCATGATGCACATATTTTTTGTGTTCATGATAACCTTCATCTCATGCTTTATGATAGTTAAAGCTCACAAGTGAAAGACATTTGAGCTCGTACTCATCTTAGGCTCCTTCTCTTAGGAATGCCCCCACCTTGGGGTTTTACCTTACACATTGTGATGGCTTGTCATGCATTTCCAATGTCCTAAAAGAAACTCATGGTTTTGAACCTAGAGCTATCTTATATATTAAAGCAACAGTGTCTGTCTGTATGTCTGTCTTTTATTTATCTTTTATTTATTTCTTTTTCTCTGACGTCATTTCGCTTTCATTACTTCTCTGGCGTAATCCCATTGGCTCCCGTTCCCTGTGGAGTGTTTTGGGGGGTGGGGGAAGGGAGAGCCCGGTGAAGCACGAGGTGGGGGGGGCCAGCATGGGTGGCGGGGGCCAGCAGGTGGGGGCCAACACGGGCGAGGGGGGGGGAGGAGCACGAGCGGGAAAGGACCGGACAGGGGGAAGCTCGACAAGTGCATTATGCACCAAATTCACACTAATATTAAATAATGATCATGGTTTTATAAAAACTTATAAACATCACACATGTCCAATGTTTAGTAAAGTTCACAATAATCATATCCCATCATGAACATCATCTTGAAATGACAATACCTAACCAAGTTATGAATCCTAATAGGAGATAGCCTAAATACTTAAGGATAATTTGAATGTTATTGGGTGTGTGCATGTGGTGTTAATTAAAACTTACATTGTTCATTCATGGCCAAAAACATTTAACTGTGTTTAACTATTTATATCACTTTAGCATATTTGTAATTTCATGGCTTGTTGAATAAATAGCAAACCAAAGAACTAACACAATTTGACACATAAAATACAATGATATGAAAAATGTGTGAAGTCCAAAACTTGAACAAACATGATTGTTTTTGCCAACACCTTATTCTAGAGTAGTGAAGTTGTAATGCATACACAATTGATCTAAATATCACAAATCTATGCATAAAAACTTCCTTTTGCTAATTTTTTTTTTCCTTTTATGGTCAAAAAGAAAAACCTTTGAATTATTATTTTTCCCTATGGATGTTTATGTATCACCTAAGTCTTTTTTTTTTCCCCTATTAGGAAGTCATTGCATTGTTGTGCACATAATTGGTTATCAAGTGTTAAAATTGGATTATTCTTGCTAGTGTAGATTCATAATTGTTTTTAGAGAATGATCTATTTCCATTAAAGGATTTGATAGGAACATGTGTATTCATGACCAAACAATCCTATATCTTGAAACAATTTAAGTCCTAATAAAAAGAGGACAACTATAGTTTTGCATTGTCCATATCCAAACTCTTTTAATATTTACACAACATATCTTATTTGTATGATTGTAATACCATCAAGTTAGGAAAAGTATTTAAACCCTAAGGGATAAATTAACATGCCCATATCTATCATTTTAAACCCTTTTTTAAATTTTGTCATAATCCATTAAAATGTTATGAAATAAACACCATCCACATAAAATATTAACAAAGCAACCTTATCATCATCAAGGTTATAATAGAAACCCTTTGTTACATAAATAGTCATTTATTTTGGTGTATGAAACATGTGGTGTTTGGTGCAACCCATATAATGCTTTTGAGTAACGTCCAAACTTTGTCTTCCTTCCTTTTGCTACAAAACCTTTTGTTGATACACAAAGACTTCTTATGAAAATTTGCCACTCAAGAATGTGATTTTCATGTCAAGGTGGTAGATATGCTAACCATTGTGACTTGCTAGTTTGGTGATGGCTCGAAAAGTATTGTATTTTGTGTTTACCATAAAAGTCTTTTCAAAATCCTTCACTACTTGAAGTTGAATACCAAGAGCAATAAAACCCACCTTGAGTTTAATAGTTGAACCATCTACATTGGTTTCACTTTGTAAATCCATTTTGTGATTATTGGTTTCATGTGATAAGACAAGTCCTCTAAAATCTAAGTTTTATTTTTCCTTATCAAACTAATTTCATGCTACGTTGCCTCGATCCATAGAGCATTCATTGAATCTTTTGAATTTTTTGAAGGCTTAATGATAGCTTTTTAAAAACTCACCTCAAAATCAATAAATGCTTTGGGGGCTAGATCATCCTAGCCATGTCAAAGTGGAATCAAATGCAAATGATAACACTGGTTCAAGATGCCCATGTTTCTTGTCAATGGAAGTGATAATCAACTCAATATTGTGATCTAAAAAATGGACATAATGAGTTGTAAAGAAGGATATGGAGAACTGATATTTCACTTTTGTGCCAATTCTAGTCTTGGTCTGAACCATGGGAGCTTGTTTTTGTTATTTCATGTGAAGTAATCAATGGTTTGGTGTCTACTATTCTTTTAACAAATGGAAAAATATCATGTTGGGTTTTTTAGGCAATGGGGTGAATCCATCAAACAATAGTGATTACACCTTTCATGGGTCATTTTATCATGGATTCACCTAGTGGTCCATTGGTTGTTGGGGAAAAAATTGTGTGATGCATGTGAAAATTAACATATTTAGATATGAATAAATTATTTTTGATATATCATTTAGTGGTGATATGTCAAATACACACACAACATTTCTTGGATTTAAAATACCATCTAGGTGTTTGAATTTTATGTGAACAAAATTCACAACTAATGATTTGAAGGTGTTTGGTATTTGGTTGGGTATTGAAGAGTTTTTGCAATCATCATTATGTTGTTTTCTTTAGCAAGTGAAATATTCATAAGATAATTAGTAGTGATGATTACCTTGAGCTAAAGATGAGTTAGGATGTGAACATTAACAAAAATTAAGCTCCTAATTTTTTTAATTGTTTTATTATTCCACTTAGTTAATTCATTCTTATTAAAAATAATTGTCTATGAAAATTGATGATCAATACCATTTTTTTACAAATATTTGAAAAATGTTATTAGCTATATTTTTCACCTTTATTTGAACATATGAATTTTACAAATTTGTTGAATTAATTTTTAGTTTAACATAAAAATGCTTGAAATTCATGAAGGTTTTGATCTTCATCTATAGGAAGTTTACCCAACCATAAAAATTATAGTCATTGATGAAAATCAATGTGTAAAAAACTCCTATAAGGAACTTGGTAACAAAGGTTCCACACAATTTAATGTGGACTAGTTGAAATAGTTTCAACTTTGTGATTATAATTTTATCTTGAACCATTAATTGGTTTTGTTTACAAAGGGCACAATCTTTATGAACAAGGTCTACATAAGACATTTGTAATAAATTTGTGACTAAACCTACTTGTTCCATTAGATGTAGGTTTTTGTGGTTTAAATGACCATAAGAAAGATGTTATGGTAAAGTCAATGGTGCTAACAATTGAATCAACAAACATCTCCTTATGAGCATGCATTTTATACAATTCATTTGAATAATCTTTATTTACTTTGTCAAGGACCTTGAATATAAGATTTTGTAGCCCATAATTGTTTTTTGGCTATTTTTTTAAGGCTTGTTGTCTAAAAAAGATGTTGTTTATTCACATCTAAGTGCTAGAAAATAGAACCGTAATTTGTCTTTTGTCTTTCACATGAGTTGAAATCAATTTCTAGAACTATGTTGCAAGTTATGAAGGAGTGAAAGTTTGGGGATATGCTTGGGTTTTTGTTGTTTTTGTGTTTGTGTGGTTGCAATTGCATTGATAATGGAATTGGATGAATTGCAAGTAGGGATACAAGGCAAGTTCTTAAGCTAACTAAATACCAATTTGCTACTACATGGTCATGATTTTTTTCTATTCATGATTTGTTTTAGGGAATTTTAGTTATGTTTATGTGGGATGAATGCCCAAAATATGTGTTGTGCAAATACCATTCACTATTCATTTAGAAATATTCGTTATGCATATGAGGAGATGAATGACTATTTGGATTTTCTAGTGTCTTTAGCTACATTGAATGGAAAGGATGATAGGCTCAAAGAGGTCATAAGGCTAGTATAGGTGTTGTTTTTCGGCCATGTTTGGTATACATGGTTAATCTTGTGAATTGTTTTACATGAAGGGAGGATCAAGTACATGAAAAATTGGGAGCTTTGAATGTATACCTATTTTCAAAGGAGAGAATTTTGGGTTAAGAAAGGAGAAATGTGCTTACCAAAGGATTTGGTTTTGAGCTTGTTGGTATTGTTCCAAGATGTTGTTCAATGTTAGTCTCAAATTCAGTTTGGGGACTAGGATGGATATGTAATGGGAAAGTGTAGAATTTGTTTGTTAGTATAAACACACCAAAAGATCGTGATGGTTTGCAAGAGAAACGATCTAGAGTGAATTGATCCATTTGAATGTTTAGTTGTCCAATTAAAGTTATGAATAACACTAGGTAGTAGTAAATCATGCTTGTAAATTATGTGTATTCATGTGTGTAACATTGAATTTTGTAAAATTCTGGATCATCTATTTGTTGTGGTTGCCCCATTTTTTTTGTAACAATTCATCTTATGGACATTTTGGTCATCAAATATGACTTTAAAACTTTTGCATGTTAGTTTCTCCCTACTTATGATAAATTTTTGGTGACACCAAGGAAAGAGGACATAAATTATTTCTTAAATTATTTTGTTTCATTATTTAGAAATATCACAATTTTACATTTCCCAACAATCTTGTGGGACAATCCTTTTTGCATGTAATCTTAACTTTAGAATGACCATTTTCATTTTGAATATTCTCCAAAAAGTTATAAAATATCAACTTCTAATTGCAACACAAATTCTTAGAAGTTGTCAATTTCTTTTCCATTGCCTTCCTCCATGATGTTGATGGTGTTCTTTGGATGTTCATGTTATGTAGCTCTTTCTTTGATTTCATTGGAAAGCTCAATGCATATATGCACCAAAAAAGTTATAGTTGCTTATTGCTTGAATCCACCACCCTTCTAGTTCTTTTCATAGGTGTGAATCTTGTTTTTGTTTAATTTCCTATTGATTAAAAAAACTTCGTTCTCTACCTTTTTCCCCCAATATCACTCTTAACTTTATCATGCAACAAAATTCCAATCAATCCATTTAACATTAGGAGCTTAAGACAATAAATTATGATATTAATTAAAGACTCATACCTTTGTGAAATGAATTTATAATCTCTCATTTGAAATCACCTTCTTCAACTTGCTTGCTAATGTTTGCAAGTTGATTGATGATGTTTTTTAGTTATTTGAAAAAATATATTATTGAAACCACCTTCCTTTAAGCAAGTGTTGGTGAACTTGGTCTTCAACAAGAGTTGTCAAACATTGTTTCTTTGCTCAAATAAGTTTTTAAATGTTTGCCACATTGTTGTAGGACTTGTGATCCCTATAATGTGTGGGATGATCTTGTTTTTCACATAGGAGATGATTATTACCATGGCTTTTTCCCTCCTATGCTCTAAATTATTGTGGAACTTTTCTTCCTTTCTATAACAATCTCATCAATGTGAAGTTCAACAATATCCATTAGTCCATCTCTTTATCACACATTAAACACATAGAACTTCCACACATATTGTAAATGGATTAATTTGGAGTTTTCTAACATGCTATTATCCCCGTGGATTATGTTAATTCAAGGTTCACATATTCAATTGAAATGAATGGTACTTGTAGTTTTAAAATTAATAATCCCCATCATTATTAGCAATTCTATGATGAAGAACTTTGACAACCTATTTGAACCTACTTTGATACCATGCATAGTTAATCAAATAAATTTGGCAATTGGAAAAATTACATGATGTAATGAAAAGACCCCATAAATATTATCCTAAATCCTTGTGGTTGTAATTGATGACCATGCATGATTAAACCAAATTTAACAATTCCATTAGCAACCATTTTATTAGTAATTATATGCCACCTATAGTAACATAATGTTCATTATGTGTAATGACTATCCTTTTTCTTAAAAAATTTAGATGTATTATATGTGTAGTTTATTAGAATAATTTGAAACAATTAATTGTCTTATAAAGAAAACATAATTTGAAGTTACGTTCATTTCAAATGAAAATTACATTAATGTAAAAATGACATCTTCATTTAAAGAAAGTAAAAAGGTTTCAAATTTGATGGAGAAGACTTCCATAACAATTAAGATCCTTGGATGTTAATTTGTGTAAAGTGCTTTATATATATTTTTAAAATGGATGAATCTAAGGAAAATGAACCATCAAAAGAAAGTTGAACAATGAATGAATGTCAAAATTATGACAACTAACGAACCACTATGTTGTTGTAGGTCTAGCAACAATATAATGGTCTCTAAATAATAATTTGGATGAAGTTCAAGCTTTAACTTGCATGATAAATTATAAGTATGCACATGATGCAATGCTTTCCAAAAAGGCCAATAAAGAAATACGCTTGACTTTGTTTGGCCCATCTGCTAACATTTGACATTGTCCAAGATCTTGTGTTCATGGTTATGATTAGGGAAATGACTTACACATAATTTTGGATGTATTAGACATTGACAAAAGGCCCACATAAGAACATCCCCATCCACACATTATAAGAGCATGTTTTTAGTGTATAATAGTAGTAAAAAAAACGTCGATTTGATTTGAAAAATGGCTTTAAGATAGTCTAAAATCTTGCTATGTATTGGCTAAATTGCTTGATTGGTGGTGCCTGGCACACATAATCTCTCACTATTGTTGATTGGCGAAATTATTTGATTGGGTTGCTTGTTCTGTTATTAATGCTCTCTCACTTTTATTTTTTTTATTTATTTATTTATTTTAGAGCCCACTTTCAAGTTTTTGGGTGAGGCTTGGGATATGTAAGTAAGTAAAAATGGATGTGAAAAATTATTGATACATGTCTAGATACCCACCATTGTGTGGTGAGATGCTCTATAATCTATCCACATATATCTAATGGGTGAGATGCTCTATAATCTATCCACATATATCTAATGGGTGAGATGCTCTATAATCTATCCACATATATCTAATGGGTGAGATG
>Ga0116231_10006406_pt1 | contig 22453 bp, 16 predicted proteins | sample S1TSphgellanicum_2_FD_89695 | JGI IMG/M metagenome (GOLD analysis project Ga0116231, IMG submission 89695) | Host-associated microbial communities from peat moss isolated from Minnesota, USA - S1T2_Fd - Sphagnum magellanicum MG | ecosystem: Host-associated > Plants > Peat moss > Unclassified...
ATTTTGCCAAATTGCCAAGTCCACTCAATGTTTGGACTGCCCACTGCCTAAATTCCTTTTCTGCAAATAGCAAACTTTATTCCAGAGAAATATTTCCCTACACTTCAAAAGCAAGCCATAAATCCGTAATAGGGATGGCTGCATGTTAAATAACGCTAAGGCCTTGGCAGTGGACCTGGAGGTCGCCAAAATCGGATTGTGTGACAACCTTGGTGGAAATTTGCTTTGTTCCTTGATGGACCTAACCCAATCAGACTTCCTATCTCCAAGTTGGCACAGATATGGAATACCGAAAGGTCAACTTATGTTGAAGGCATATAGGCCAATGTGAAAAAGCTTAGGTACGCCATGATAAAGGCGAAGTGAGGAACGTGTTAAGTGTAGGGAACCTATGAAACATGCCACCTTGCCTAACCTAAAGTAGAATGCTATTAAAATAAAAACCTTGGGTAGCCTATGATAAAGGCCAAAGGTACAAAGTCTAGGTAGCCTAGTGGCTTGAGGGTTTGTAAGAACATTAGGTAGCCTAGGGTTTTGACTTCCAAAATTAAAGTTGTCCTTGGGATAATTTTTCTTAATCAAGAACTAATGTAAAATTTCTTAAGATGTACTCCACAAGTTCCAAGAGGTAAAGAATACATAGAAGATTCTATGGTTTGATCATGAGAGCAAGGTTTTGCAATCCACTTTGTAAGGGAATCATAAACATTGGAGAACTAATCTTCAAAGTTTTATTAGAGTTGTGTTGTTTTGCAATTTGGAATTATGCGTTAGAAAGCTAGCAAAGTGTCTCAGGCTTCTTGCAAGAGGAGATCCACAAGAGGCCACTGGCTGTCAGGAAACCCAGGAAGGCTCAAGTCACAAAGGTGAAGAACAATAGAACAGTCACAAAAATACCCTGGAAGCAGCTCAAAAAATGATGAAGGAGAATCTACTAAGCCCTAAATTTGATTTCACAGATCACAATTTTGGTAGCACTTGCATGTACGTGTTGGATTCTTTGAGGTGGTGAAAGTGATGCAAGAGATCCAATTTCAATTTCAAAAAGTCATATTAGTGATATGTTGGGGATTCGGAGAAGAACAGCTCAAAAAATCACAGTGCAAGCCTTTAGGGCAAGGCACCCAACATAACAGGCAAGGGCCAGGTCATTCCATCGAGGTACACAGATCTTTTGCATAATATCCCTCTGGCGGCCAGCCCTGACCTCAGCCTGACAACACAGGGACGAATGGTAAATACCAGTGTTGGGCGGTTCTTAGGTTTGAGGGGGAACCTCCGGTTCTGGTTTCAAAAAAATTGATGAGGTCGGTTCCGGATCCGGTTTTCCTCTATGATGCTCGGCTCCGGTTCCAGGTTTTTTTTTTTGTCCAATTCAAGCCAGTTCCCGATTCTAGGGTAAATTAGGTTAGGTTCTGGGTAACCTCCCAGTCATAGGTTCCACAACACCAAAAATCATTGGAAACAATTTTTAAATTAAAATTTTTATTTATAATTTTTTTTGAGATTTGTTACAAAGCTTTTAGGAGGCCAAATCACGGCAATTGTAATCTATTTTTAAATTCTAAAACTAATTTCACAATTCTAATTTCTAATGGATCAGTACCATTTTATATGCAATGGGTTCCATGTTTTCAAGTCTCATGCACTTGTATGCCAACTTTGAAATGTGAGTATTTCCACTCTTGAATTCAGCCTTCAAAAATTCTCCCAACCAGCCTCAAATCTGTCCTAATTCAGCCTTAAGGAAAAACCCAAATGCACCCCCTTTGAGCCCCAAAATAGTCCCCTAATCTGCCCTTTAAAAAAAACCCAAATGCACCCCCTCTGAGCCCCAAAACAGTCCCCTAATCTGTCCAAATTCAGCCCTTAAAAAAAACCCCAAATGCATTCCCTTTCAGAGCCAAAACACTCCCCAAATCTGCTCTCATTGAACCCTTGAATAAAACCCAATGTTGACCCCAAAACACCCTAAAATTCTGCCTTCACTTTGTTGAATTCAAGAGAACAAGCAATCTCAAATGCAAATGGAATAACCAAGAAAAAACAAAAAAAACTTGAAACCTAGCAAAATTTTAGGTTCCATCACATCCAATTCCTAAGCAACAAAGCAACAACCTAGACCCTAGTGTTGGTTTCATTTGACTCCAAGAGCGTGAGTGATGCAATTACATCCTCGTTTTCATCCATTAAGATTTCTTCCATTTTCATGAATTTCTCCCTGGATGGAGAACCACCAACAGAGGCATCATTGGGCCAAAGTAAATGCTTATAAGCATTTCAAGATTGTCAATGCGTAACTAAGAGCATTGTAGGTTTGTGCAAATGCCCATAATACTGAAAACTCTTTCGACTTCAATTTGGGAACCTACAATACCAAAAATTTGGCGAGCTACAAACCCAACATATGAATAATGTACCTCATGGGTTCTCCACTATGCAAGTGGATCCTTGCATTCCTCTTCAATGCCTTTCTTGACCTTGAAATGGGTAAATTGTTCTTTCACCACTGACAATGCCATATCCTCATCAATTTCCATGAGATCATAAAAAACTTGTGGATTGAGAACTTTCCGATGCAAAGTTAGGAACTCTTTCACTTACATTAATTGGGTTTAGAAACTTGTATGCACAAACAAGGAGCAAGAACAATATTGCTCTATCATACTCACTTGCAATTTGAAAAGCCCTCCCCTTGCCAACATTTTGAATGACCAACCCCAACCCCTTGTAACGGGGGTCTAACATCATTGTTAACATATTGTGAACTTTATGAGATTGAAAATGAAGCATGATTGAAAGGAAAGGTTCTAGAAATTGTATAACATGTTTTTGCATGCGTTGTCCAAAGACTTGAAGCTCACCATCAAAGTCTTGGGTCTCAATGGAATTAGGTAACAAACAATATGTTCACATTTGACATACAAGTGCAATTGCCGCAGCAAGGGCATCCAAAAGTAGCCAATAACCTTCGCTTTGATTCAACACACTTGTTTGAACCACAAGACCCAAGGTATTCGCAACAATTTGAATTATAGCCCAAACTTGTGGACTTGGCACATGGACTTGAAGGCCCAATGATTATTGCCTTCCATAACATAAAACAATGGTTGTGTTTGAATTCCCAAATCTCTTGAAACAAAATGGTTCGAAAAACAAATCTATTTTTCACAAGAATCTTGAGCTTCTGTGGGGGCACACCAGAATTGACGCGCCCCCAAGCTCCTTGATAGACTTAAATGTGAATTTGAAATGAAAACAATGAAAGAGCAAGGAGTTGGGCATGCTCCTTAGCTCGCAGCATTTTCGGGGTAAAAAGGCGTGCTAGAGCTCCGGGATGGGACTAAGAAGAATGACAAGCAATTAATCATTCACACAAACCTGCACAAAACCAAACAACAAGTTGGTTAGTGCATAGCTAGAGCATTTTTGGTGTTAGGACGAGCCATGAGCAACTTGGACTCACAAGACTCACCACAACCCGGACTTGGAGGAAGTCACCACCTTGGCCCTTATGGTATACTTTGTGCCTCTCCACGAAGCCCACATCCAAATGATTTTTTGTCCTGGGACTCCCATCTCCCAAATGGGAATCTCGAAATTCCCAAAGTTGGGACCCCCACAACTTTGGGGCCCCATAACTTTGTGTGCAGACCTCCGATTGAGATGAGGTCTAAAGCAAAGTTGTAACCCTCATTGAGAGCTTTTCAACTGTATGTCACATGCGACCTGAACGCAAGGAAATCAGGTCAATTCTTGACTTTTAGTGGTCGAGAGTCAAACTGCCAATTTGACTCCTAACCTTTCTTTTAGCCATAATTTGTGTTGCAGATGCCCAAATGGGTGATGCGAGCCCATTTTAGACATCTACGATTCAATATCTTTTCAATGATATAAATATTTCCATAATTTAATGCGTTTTGACCCCTGTAATTGTTCCCTAAAGATTCAGGAGTCCATCAGGACTCCAACTCCCCAAGTGGGAGTTGCCTTGGGAGTGTGAAGGTTCATTCTCTCACACTCTCCTGCATTCATGGGAGTAAGATGTGTCTCCTGGGCCTCCCTTTTGTCCCACACTCTTATAAACCCTTACCTTGGTTGCGAGCATCTATACATGCATTGTGCCACTCTTGTCATTCCTTCCCACTCTTTTTGGTCCATGTGATAGTATTCTCCAAAATGGATTGTGCTTCTTTGATAGAGATAGAGGTTAGGCCAACACAAACTTTAGAATCATTGGTAGCATATTGGCAACACTTAGACATGGCATGCCCCCAACATGCCCCCACAAATGGTGTTGTCAACCCCAATACCTCACATGATATAATAGAAATCAATATAGTGGTCTTAGTTGAAATATTTACCCTCTCATCTTTGACATATGCAATAACCTGAGCATTGAACTCATGTTTTACAGGGATTTCATTCACTTGCAAAACCATGGCATTCTCGAAAGTCTCAACTATTTCAAAAAAATCAATGGTTACATGACAAAGCTCCCACTTGTCATTCAAAAAATGCACAATGAAAACAAATGTGTCCACTCCCACTTTAGACATCCATAAATCAAAACTTATTGTGCAAGTATTACAAGACTCAAGAATTGAAACAATATACTTTTCCTTTGTATTTTTTGTAATCTTAAACAAGATTTCAATTTCTAACACTCACTTACATGGAAAATTAAGATGAGGATTTTGTTTCAAAACTAGCCTCCAAAAGAATGGAGCCTCAACAAAAGATAATGGTACTAGTTCTTTAGCTATGAACAATGCCAAATTTTCTTCAAATTGCTTTTGTTGAGGATCATTCTTTGAATAAAGCATAACACTATCAAAAAAGGAAAAAATAGTTGTTGGGGTGAGGGTTGGACCTTTTTTTGAAAGTTGCATTGGTCTTTCAGGTCCCTCCTTCTCTCATTCTTGCCATTCATTCCACACATGCCAATGAAAGGTTTCAATGTGCTTTCAAAGTGCAAAAATCCCATTTGTTGTTTTGTAATTTAGAATACATTTTTTAATTCCTACAATAAGGACAATGGGATAACAAATAACACATTTAATTATTCAAGCTACTTTGTTTCATTTTCACTTGAGCTTACCTCACAAGAAGATGAGGTAGTGGCTGCAAAAAATGCCCAAGCTAAGGAAAAACAACTTTTGGGCTTCCAATAATCTTGTTGTTTTCCCAACAAAACCCAAACTTGTGTATTGTTTGTAGCTGCATAGTTTTTTGTTGTTGTTAAACTTACACCTACACCAAAATTTAATGCAAAACCGCAACAATCATGATTCAATGGCAGTTTAGTGGGAAGATCACCTCTTTTATAGGAAGTTGATTATCCTCCATGGTGTTCAACCTTATATCCCCAAAAATTCAAAAGCCAACCAAGATGGTTAGTTTTAATTCTTGATGATTGCAACTATTAAAAAACAAGATGATGACCAAGCTCATGAAGCTTAGAAATGCTACAACCAATAAAATAAGAGGACAATCAAAACTAGGGCAATGGCTAGGAAAAACGCAACCAATAACATAAGAAGATGACCACAATGACTACTAGGAACGCAAGAGGATGACCATGGCCATGATGATGGCAAAAAGGAGCATCACCATGTACACAAGAGAATGACTACAACCACAACGATGGCTAGGAGGAACCTAACCAATTACACAAGAAGAGGACCAAGGCAATGGCCAAGAAAAGGCAACTGGGAACACAAGAGTAGAACCACAACGATGGTTAGGAAGAGGCAACCAAGAACACAAGAGGAGGACCATGGCCATGGCAATGGCCAAAAGGAATGCAACCAGGAACAAAATAATATGACCATGACCACAATGATGGCTAGGAAGAACGCAACCAAAAACACAAGAAGGCGACCACAATGATGGCCAAGAGGAGAACAACCATGAACAAAAGAAGACAACCATGACCATGATGATGGCAAGGATGAACGCAACTAGGAAAACATGAGGATGACCACAACAATGGTTAAGAAGAAACAACTAGGAACACAATAAGACAACCACGACCATGACAATGGCCAAGAGGAACATAACTAAGAACACAAGAGGATGAGGATGACCACGATGATGGCCACGAGGAGCGTAACCAAGAACACAAGAAGAGGACCACGGTAATGGCTAGGAAGAGGCAACCAACAACACAAAAGGACAACCATGGCCATGGTAAAGGCTAAGAGGAGCACAACTAGGAACTTAAGAGGACAACCACAACAATGGCCAAGAAAAATGCAACCAAGAATGTAAGAAGACACCATGGTGATGGTTAAGAGGAACGCAATTAAAAACATAAGAAGATGACCATGACCACAACTAGGAGGAATGCAATTAGGAACATAAGAAGACATGGTGATGGCCAAGAGGAACACAACTAAAAGCAAAAGAGGACGACCATGACCATGGTAGGAGGAGGCAACTAGGAACACAAGAGGACAACCATGACCATGGCCAGGAAGAGGCAATTAGGAACAAAATAGAACGACCACAACCATAAGAATGGCCAAGAGGAGGCAAGTAAGAACAAAAAGAGGACGACCATGGCCATTGTGATGGCCAAGAGGAGCACAACTAAGAACACAAGAAAATGACCACAACCACAACAATGGCTAGAAGGGGGCAACTAGGAACACGGGAGGACAACCAAGAAAATAGAATGACACTTACAAATTGCAACAACAAGAATCATTGTAGTGCGACAAAAGAAAAGAAGTGACAATGTACCTAATAATGGTGGCCTATAACACATGAGTTTGAAAAACAACACCCATAGCCATAGCATGAAGATTGAAGACCACCAACACTAACGTGAGGCACCAATGTGAAGAAGAGCACCTTGAGCACTAGCATGAAACATCAATGTGAAGAAGAACACTAATGTGAAGAACACCAACAAAAGGACAACATCAAGGGAAAAAAAAATGTAACAAGACAAAAAGAAAGACAACTTTGAACTTTGACCTTTCAACTCAAAATTGAAAATTCCAAACAACAAACCTAAATGATAACTTAGAACTTAAAACCCCAAATCCTAAAATTGGAACCAAAACCGGGTTTTTTCAAAAAACATTTTTAATATTAATTCTTTGAACCATTAAAAAACCGAACCTAGTTCTGGTTCCTTTTTAAATCCCAAAAAAAAACTGGGGGGGGGGGTTCCAATATGGGTCCCCTAACCCCCTTTACACCCAATTATGGGTCCTACTTGGTTCCACTAAGTGGACTTGATTCCAGTTAGGTTCTGAGTAACTAGACTTGAAACCAAAATCAAATATTTGGATATTTCGAATACCCACACAACATTGGTAAATATTATGTACCTTGAATGAGCCCATGTGGCATTAAATGCATATTTGGAAGACTTTAAAATAAAAATCCAACACAAAATTGAGGAGAATGTTAGGCTCTCATTTGACCTCAAACACCTTAGTGAGACTTTTGACAAAGTATAGAATAACATTTATGCATCAATTTTTAAAGTGTGGGAGACTACTAGGAGGAGAATGTTAAGAGATCCTAAGAGGCGTATCCACCTACTTACTTATAAGAAAGATTTATGTAGTACGTACCTACAACCTATTAACTTGCAGCCTATTAATTTAAACCTTAAACCATGTAAACATATTTACCTATTTAAGTATAAAGTTGTATTGGTCATCAATAGCCTAACCCTTAAGCATGTAATAGGTACAAGTATACAATGTCAAAAATGGGAGATGAATCTTGTTAAAAAGTTGAACTTCAATTGTTGTTCCTTCAAATATTCATATTCAACAAATTTGAATAAGGAACAATATTCATATTTAAATATATTACACTATATATTTTTTCAAATGTACATATGATACAAAAATTTATTGTTCAAACATGAGTATATCCAAACATTTAACATTGCAAAGGGTGGTGGTGATAACAAAAATTGAATACGGTTTAAACAAATTGTTGGGGGATATGATTAATGTTTATCAACTACTTGAATTCAAGATGTGTCAAAACATTTGAACCATATGTACCATCCATAAAGATGAAATGTTTTGTAAACATCAGCATATTCCTACAATTATGGAATCCTTTCATGTTAGCTTGTATAACCAACTTCAAGGAATTAACAATTACACTTTTTAATTATGTTTAAATTGAAACTAAAATTGATTTTGTATATTTTCTGTATGTGTAGCTATGAACCTTAATTCAATAGTATCCTTCCTTTGGGCCTCATATTTGGTTTTTTATTTAATAAATAACCTTTAAAATATGTAATAGTGGCATTTAGGAAACTATAATTGAATTGAGCTTCTTGAGCCATTTCAAACTTACTAAATAAATTGAGGATAATTATCCAAATATTAAATGTTGAATAACCATATTAACATAATGAGATGTATATTAGTATCCAAATGTTATTCATTAAAATTATTTTTAGTATTACATAAGCTGTAGGTGTAATTTTGGATTGTAATCACTTACAAAGGAAACATTTTGAAAAGCCAAGCTTATTAATCTAGTTGAACACACAAAAAAAATTGATTCAGAAAAGGTTGGAAATACAACAGGTGTTCCACAAATGAACATATATTGAACTAGTAGACACATTAGAAAATTCCATATGTTACTGAAAAATCCTATGAAAGATAAGACAACAAAATTAATACACCTATTAAACCATAGCCTATAAGATGATCATAACTATAAAAATTCAATAAGTTGACGAATGGTGTGAACAAGGTATTATGCCTTGTGTTCCATCAGTAATGGGTTAATCCGCCCTTTTAGCCAATGGTAATGTCCATCATTAAGGACCTAGGTTTGTGAAAAAAGACAAATGTCATCATCCTCGCATTAACATTCTTTCAACCTTATTTCCAAAAGTAGGAACTAATTCTAGGTAGATGGCAAGAACATGAGGGTTAGGCAACACTTGATGATCCCATATGGAATGAGCCATTTTAATGCACACCACCTTTCTAATTCATTCTTTTTCGCGTGGTTGTTGGGAAACATTCAAATCAAGGGTGATTCTTCAAGTTTTTCATTTCATTTTGGCACGATTATAAAATTTGAAGACATGGTGGCATCATCCGCCGTGTTTGGATTTCAACCTATGTTATCAAAAAATTTAAAAATAGCCAAAACGACAAACTTGGGACTTGCATTTGAAGGAGGTTTAATGTTTTTATCTTGGAAATTAAGGTAGGTGTAGTTTGCAACAGTGTGAAATTCGACGGCGAAACTACATGAAAACCTTGAACACCCTAGTTCTAATGGGTTCATTAAGCCATCATTTTAACGGTGGACCTAAATAATATAAGGGTGTTTTTGTAATATAAGACTTATTTCTAATTATTATGTACTACTCAAATAGTTAATACAATTTATTATGTATTACACAAGTGCATCATACATGGGTTGGAAGGAAGGTGACGAATGTTCTAGAATTGACTTAGCCAAATAAGAACCAAAAGATGTTTACTTCTTACTATTGGTAAATTATCCTAAAACTTAATTACTATTAAAAGATTAGGATGAAAAATTAGGATGTTGGGCCAAGTGGATGGAATTGACAATGATCAAGCTAAGGCGCATTAATATAATCAAAGCAAAGAAAATGATGGATTCTTCAAATTCATTAGTCATGAAGATTATTATCATATCTTGAATGAAGGATGAAAACCTTTCTAATAGTTTCATTAGGTACAAGGAGTTTCACCCTAACCATCATTGAAGAATGGAATCATCTTCAAATCCCATTGGTTCATGAAAGGAAAAAAGGCCATTGATTGGAAAGATGGATTTCCACAAGTTTTTATTGGCCAAAGGAAAACATGTTTAAAAACGGGTCTTATGGGTGGTTCCTTCAATCTACAATCTCTTGCTTGTGTTGAAGGAAAGGGACTTATAATTTGGAAATGAATTTTGGCATTGGATTGAGGAGGAGAAAATGTTACACATAGAACAAATTTTCTTTTCCTTGAAATTAATCTATGGATATTTTGTTTTAAACTCAAGATTTCCTAACTACAATAATGAAGGAACTAAAATAATGTTAGAATAATATTTAAAACATCTTCACACAAAATTTCAACCTCATTAATTTTTTTGTTGGAAAGATATAATTGTTGGAAGTAGAGGGGTTTGTTGTGAATCCATCTTAAATATAGTCATTGGATATTTTGTTTTAAATTAAAAATCTTTTTAATTCCAATAATTGATTCATTTAGGAATTGAACAAATATTAAATTAGTAATTTAAAAAAATTCATACAAAATTCTAGTCTCATCAACCTTTTTGTTGCAGATATATAATTGTTGGAAATAAAGAGGTCTATTTTTATTTATTTTTCTCAATGTTGTTAAATTAGCTCTCGAATTTTGAAACATATCTTTTGATTATAGAAATAAAAACATATGAAAATTTGCATGAATGTCTCCTTTAATATTAGCTTTTCAAGAACCCTATGAAGGTTGCATGAAAATGTTACATGGCAATTGGAGCGAAGGGGGGTCAAACTATCAAATAAGGTGAACTTCTAACTAGAACACAATACAACACTTCTTCACATCTTGTCATGGTAAGTACATTGAATTTTCAACACCTTTTGGTACTAACTAAGTGGACACACAATGCCATATGTTCCTTCCATTGAACTACATGTTAAGTTGTTAAAATATTATTACATCATAATAGGAACCCCTTAATGAATTTTGTGAGTTGCATATTTTAAATTCAAAAGGTGTGTAATGATTCCTCACGATAGCCTTGGGGCATAAATATCAAGGTTTCATCAATTGCAATAATTGGTGTTTTGGGACATAAGTGTATTGGATTGTAATAAATTATTTGAATTTTCCATGTTACCAAATTTGGCATCATGGTTGAAATTCATTTATGACTTATTATAAATAAATGTGTGTTAAAAATTTGAACCACATTGTGGTGTCCATAAACAATGAAATGTCTCATTTCTTTGTAGCTATCATCGTAACCAAACAATGTTTTTGAACCACCAAAACAAAAACAATGTCATAATAACAACTTGACCTTGTAGCATTATTTAATTATCACCTTAAACCCATGATGTATATGATTGAGGAGCTCAATTATTATTTTTCATCAAATAAGGAAATGCACCCATTTGTGATCAATCTTCAATTGTAAGTATATATAAGAACATTGAAGATTAATATATCAATGATTACACTATACAATGTGAATTTATAGTACAGTTAATCAATTTGTCATTTGCATGATTGTGTTCCATTTACCCACATTGTTTCAAACAAAAGGTGTCCTTGTACACCAAGTGATTTCATTAGATTTTGAGTCAGTTCACTGGTTTTAATAAACATGGACTAGTTGGAAAGTGGTGAATTGACTAGTTTAGTGAATAGAGACTAGTGAACTACACTCATATTTTGTAATAGTATCCCCATTTTGACTAGTGATGCCTTTTTATTGTCCTAGTTGACTAGATGCATTATTCAACTAATGTCAAAAAATCATTTTAGTCATCGACATTACTCAAAAGTGACATGTCCAATCAACTTTTGTGCCTCTAGTCAAATTGTATACTTTTGTTAGTCAAAAGGGACATGTTACTCAAGTTTGATAATTGGAAAAGAAATATTTATTATAGTGTTGGGAGACATATTCAACCACCTTCATCAATTAAAATTAATGGTGAAAAACTAAGTTGAAGTAGAAATAATCCTATAGCTGCAAGCTTTCCATATAATTTTTTTGATTTTGCATCCACTTGCATATATATGACATAAAAAAATGCATGTGAAAACTATATACCTTTCAATTTAGTTAGTGCATTGTTGAAAATGTGAAGATTTCGTCAACAAAATCCATTCACGCCCTAATTGGTGACATATTTGAATAATAGTTAACCCTAACATGTCATCAACTTTTAGAGCTTCTTTTAGAGGTGAATTACATCCAAGAATTTTTATTTTTCTAACTTTGCGAGTAAAGTTTTTAAAAATAAATCAATAATCTTATTGTTATTTCCACAATAATGCCAAGGAAAAAAATCTAGACCATCAAGATGGTGATTAAAATTTGGTCACAACTAAATTTTGTCTACATCTTGATGATTTTTTTTTTTTCTATTTTTTGGGATTGAATTTAGTTGGCCATAGAGGACTAAGAACAATTCACCCTATTTGGAAACTAATAAAGTGAAAATAAATAAAAATACATTGAATTTAATAATGACCAAATATTATCAATCATATGATTTTCTATACCCATCTTGATGGTCAAGGATTTTTTTGCATTTGTTTTTGGGATTATGACCTTGTCCACCCATGTTCAAAGTAAATAACGCTATTAAGATGGTGAAAATGATCATTTTGACATTTTTCTTTCTTTTTTTATCAAATTTAGTTTGGTGATCAAATTTATGTGGTGGTTGAATTTTGGTCACCATTGGGGTAACTAAACTTTCCCTTGCAAAAAGAAAATAGTCTTACTTAGTTTGATTGTAAATTGATGTGATGCCAAGCCATGGAGTGTTAAGACTAATGTGAATTGTAATTGATGTGACATGATGGAGTTGACTTTTCTAACCCTATTTGGTCTATTGTAGGAGGCCTCCATCATTATTATAAATTGCATAGATCAATAAATCATTTACCCCATAAGGAACCACTAGCATATGTTGCACAAACTATGCAACACATCTTCAAATTCCCATGTCTATGATCAGCTTTCACAAGATTTCCCATTGTGAAACTTGTTAGAAGAGAGAGTGATATTATAAAACATAAAAGTTATAAGTGATTCCCATGGCTTTAATTTGTACCCTAGGATGGGTTTGAATCTATTACTATTTTTGAAATAAAATTATTTTAAATGAAAAAATGCACACAACACACTCATAAGAAATGGGTTCAAGGCTTCCATGTTTTGGGCTAGGATCACCCCTGTGCGAAGGCTTAGTCTTCATGTGGGCTACACCCAAAGAAGAGCTCCTCATGTGCACCTAAGACCTTGCCCTATTAGTATCATTCACCAAATCTGCATAAGCTTTTTTCTTAGAAGCATTTTCACAACAAAAAACACCATTGAATTTATTGGGCAATGCATTCAGGAAACCACCACATCCATTCACTTAGGTCTATAATACTTAAATGTTAAAAGTAGCTTGAAGCTTGTGGTGAAAAATACCTTTGATTTTAAAACATGCTTATACAAAAGTATTACAAGTTAAAACTAGCTTAAAAGGCTTGAATTTGAACCTCAAAAAAGTAAGCAAAGGGATGCAAATGAATTCTATGTTCAAGTAATTTTAACAATATATTTTAATTGATGAAACCTACCAAACCCATTAACTGCTTGTTCACTCAAGATAACCTTTAAAAAAAAATCCAACCATCAAATTCAGCAATTTCATTGGCCATAACATTTTTTCCTCCACACGTACACACAAGCCTATATCCCTCTGTATATTAGTGAACTAATACTATAACCCTTGTCTGTATACAGACAGGGTCAAAAACCTTGCAAGAGACCATCAAGCGACTGATGCAAGAATTGACTTAGGCTCAATATGGAGCAAACACAAGTCTTGAACTAGAGATTTTGGCATTAATGCAAAGATAAAGGAACTCAAGACTCAAACCATTCCAGTTTTGTATGCAAAATCCCAGTTCAAGGATTATGAGGATGTTCAGTTGGAGTGAGGGCTTCACTTTCAGCCTAACTGTTTGATATCTGGCAAAAGGCAATAAGGAAAGTTGTGAGTTGGAAGCAGCTAGAAGCCTAGGCTTAGCCTACGATAGATGTTTGCACCCTATCATGAGGATGAAGTTTATTACAAGCAACATATCCAAGCTTTCCTGGAGGCCCATTTAGACTTTGCGTTCAAGCGAGATCCACTCCTAGTGATACATTTCCTAGTAGCTCTCAGACAACACAGGAGACAAATGAGCTGGAAATGACCAAGGTAACCTTAGCCATAGTAAAGGAGCAACTAGTATAGCTTGCTCCAGATGCACCTCCAGTTGAAGAGGTGAACTCACCCCAGCATGTAATTACCATAGTTATGTTGGCATGGGCTATTACCTTTTTGGTGTTAGGTGAAGCTCTAGGGGGAGGCATTCTCAGAATAAGGGGCCAGCTTGAGATGGTCCCTTTTTATGAGAACACCTTCCCCCAAGGGCTTTACTGAACGTAAAGCCCAGCTACTGGACATTCTAAATCTGAAAAGTTCCACTCTGTAACATTACCTCCAAATGCACTTGAAATTTTCTTGAAGGTCTTTACTTGGCAGGGGACTGTCTGTAGAGCCACAAATTCTGGTAATATGGGGGTTCATTTCGTAGCAAGGACTTGGTCCCCTTGTCCCATCCTCTGGACCTCTGGCTGGTTGACACGGGAAGCACAGGAGCCAGGGCAGTGTGCAGACATTTCAAGAGCTTTCTCATGCAGAAGACACCCTCCCAAGGCTGGTGGTTGTGCCTAAACAACTTGAGGGTGTTTTGCTCAACATACAATCATAAAACACCAGTAAGAAGTTTGGGATTTCTCATGCATTCTAATACATTCTTTCATGTAGTACAATGTGCTCTTTTAACTATCTCTCATGTCCTAAGTAGCAGTCTAGCGATCAAATCAAAAGTAATTTTGGTTTTGTACAATTTGCAAGATTAGGTAATGATAGTTGTTTATGAGCACAGTGTGCAAATATCCCCATCTGTGTGATTGCTCCAATTGTAAGATCACATATGGAGTAGCCAGGTGCATACAGAGTGATCAAGCTTGAGCCCACCATGCCATTATGCTACAGAGCATGATTGGTGACGGCAGTTGCATAGTGTCAGCAATCTGACCTAACCTTGTCAAGAGTTGGAGGCCTAACCTTTTGCGCTTTTACTGCAAACCTTTAGTTTTCTGGCCAGCACATTGTGTGTTCTCTTGCACAAAGACAATCTAATCAGGTGTGGCTCTGTGCCAAGGATGTGTGCACTGTGCAGTTCCTGACTTTGACCTGACTGTATTGATCATGTGTTGTGAACTCTGGAATTGAAGTGATGCCAAATCTCGCCATAGTCATACCTTTTGAAACTGTTGTGGATGATGTGCTGCCTCACTTGTATGCTTCTGTGTCTCCACAATTAAACACCACCCCAGCATCTGGTCAGTTCACCAAAACATTACAAGGAATCATTGAGTAATAGAAGTGGCCAGAGTGAACCAGCCCCATGACTGCACCAGTTGGCCGTTCTGTCCATAGGATGGGCCGGATGATTCGCCTCTTTTTCATTCACCTCTTTACCTTACGTTAACCAACATTCTACCACAGTCAATCTTTTTTGGCTGCTGACCTTTGACCATTTTTATTTTCATTGTCAATTTTTTCCCAACCCTGACCTCCATACTACCAACCCACCTAGCTACTACACTGACCTAAATCGTAGCCCTGCCTACTAACTAACAATTAATCCTTTACTTACCCTAGCAAAACTCTTATCTCCTTTTGGCTAAACCTATATTTCTTCTTGACTAAACTTATAGTTTTTCTTGGCCAAAAAGTCTATCTCTTGGCAAAACCTACATATTTTATTGGCTAAATTTCTATCTCTTGGCTAAACCTATATATCTTACTAGTTAACTTTTATTTTTTGCCTAAACCTATATTTCTTATTGGCTAAACTTCTATCTCTTGGCTAAACCTATATTTCTCTTGGTTAAACTTCTATCTTTTGGCTAAACCTATATTTCTTATTGGTTAAACATATTTTTTTGGCTAAACTACTTTTTTGGGCTAAACTTATATATCTTATTGGCTAAACTTTTCTCTTTTAGCAAAACCTATATCTTTTGGCTAAACCTATATTCTTTTTTGTTAAACTTATATTTCTTGACTAAACTTATATCCCTTGGCAAAACCTATATATCTTTTTAGTTAAAATTATTTCTCTTAATTAAACCTATATTTCTTCTTGGTTAAATTATATATATTTGGCTAAACCTATATTTCTTCTTAGTTAAACTTCTATATCTTGGCAAACTCTATATATCTTATTGGTTAAACTTTTACCTAACTTGACGCACTCCCAAGTTCCTAGTTAGACCCAAAGTGGGTCTAAATTACTCAAACAGTGGAATTGTGAGAAACTCGGGGCACACTCCCAACTCTCAGCACTATAAGGGATAGAGGGGCGTGCTGAAGTTCCGAGATGGGACTAAGAAGAGTGACAAGCTTAGTTATTTACTCGAACCTGCATCCAACCAACCAACAAGTTGGTTAGTTCAATTCCTGGAGCACCTTTGGTGCTAAAATAAGCCACGGGCAACTTTGGACTCACAAGATTCACCATGGCCCGAACTTGGGGGAAGCCACCACCTTCCCCCATATAATATTCTCTATGCCTCTCCATGGCACCTACATTCGAATGGTTTTTTGTCCCAGGACTCCCAAGGAGGAGTCTCGAAATTGTCCCGATTTGGACTCCTAGGACTTTGCAAGGTCATAATTCTTTGCTCAGACCTCCAATTGGGATGAAGTCTCAAGCAAATTTGTAGTTCTCCTCGAAAGCTTTCCAATGGTGTATCACATTTCACTTGTACGCATCACGGTCGGGTCGATTCTGGACATTTAGTGGTCGGGAGTCAAACTACCAGTTTGACTCCCGACCTTTATTTTTTCCATAACTTGTGCTACAGATGTCCAAATGGCCCATGAAAACTCATTTTCGACATCTACACTTCACTAGCTTTCCAATGATATAAAGAACACCTCAATGCGAGGTGTTTTGACCCCTGCAATCAAACTCTGAAGTTTTGGGAGTCCCGGAGGACTCCCAAGTCCCAATTTCAAGAGTATGAGTTTCATCCTCACACTCTCCCTAAATAGGGTTACGACATAATTCTTATTCCAAAAACTAACTAAAAAAATAGATACATTTTTCAGTAATGCCATTTTAATTATTTACTAAACATCTACTTATTGGCAAAACCTACCTACCCACACGTCATTATACATATCTATGCACTTGCAAATTATGGACTTCAATTGTAAAAATTATAATGTAAAATGTGGGTATTACAATTGCAAGTTTTTTTTTGGTGGTAGTCTTTTATCTCCATTTTGGACCATTTAATGCAAGATGTACTTAGTCTAATTAAATAATAAGCTTGATAAATATAGAGTTACAAAGACATCAAACATTTATGAATATTTGCACAATTTTTAATATTAATCAAAATCAATCCTAGGTTGGATTTTGGGGGGGAAATTTGGCCAAATTTTCACATACAAATACTTGCAACAAGATGCATTTTATCTTTTTTGAAGGTGAATGAAGAAAGTCTCAAGTTAAAGTGACCACACTAAAGGTAAGAAAATAAATTCTTATTTCATTCATTTAATTTTTTCTTTTCATTGTGTTTCAATTTTAATTCATCGCTCACTCTTAAAAGATTGTTTTGTATGGCATTTGTATATGTTTATATACTTATTATTTTTTATGACATTTACCATTAAAAAATTTAGGTATATATATATAATTTTGGGGTAATTAGTTTTAAACTTTAAAGCTAATGCTTCCATTCATTATAATTTTAATTGATTAAATTTAAAATTCAAAACATAATTGTTATAAATGTTTTTTGTATTCCATTTGTAGTTTTCTTTATATAATCATTAGGTTGAGAACATTTATCATTAGAATTATTTAAGGTTTTTAAGTTTGAGGTTTAATGAAATGTGTGTTGATTTATTTAAATTGTGTTTTCCAATCAAGATAAAACTCTTTTGAATGTGATATCATCCTTTAACATCAACAATATGATATTTTTTCTTAATCATTTTCTTATGTTTTCTTATTGTTTTGTTCCGAATTTAAGGATTCAATTCCCCCAGATGGTTTCATACGGTCATCAAATTCCACTAAGAATGTTCCATGTTTGATATATGGATTTAACATTTTTGCCTCGCATAAATAGTGTGGATTTAGGGTCATAATGTCAATATTACATTTTGCCATATATAGTGTGCATCTTTAAACTATTATGCAACTATTACATTTCCCTTTCCCGTATATAATGTGGATTATGGTCATAATGTGGGTATTGCACTTTGCCACCACATATAGTGTGCATCTTTAAATTATCATGTACATATTACATTTAGGGCTTCCACATATAGTGTGGATTAAGGTCATAATGTGGGTATTGCATTTTCTCCCCATATATAGTGTGCATCTTTAAATTGTCATGTAGGTATTGCATGTATTTTATCCATGAATTGTGTAGTTTGTTAATTAGCATGTGGGTATTACATTTAGATTACTCATAGATAATATGGATTTAATTTACATTTATGGCCATAGACCATATCATATGTTTTTCATATTTAGCATTTAGGGTATTATGTGCATGATTATATAGGGTTTAAATGAGGGATACAAATTAAGTACTTAAAACATGTACATTTGCATTAGTATTTAATATTATAATTAACATGTAATTCAACATATTACAAATATAAAGTTTTGGACATCAATATCAATTTATTATTATTTTTTGTACAATTAGTTCAAAGCATAGTTTCAAACATGGGTCGTGCTTCAAAATTTCAATATATTGAGATAAAAAACCCAAAGAATCACCTTTTAACAACATGGACTTGGTGTGGAAAAAGATGTTTGACATGGAAGGGCACATATAATCAAGGTTGAATGTGCATACATCTCACATGCACGAAGCACGAATCACATAATTTCTAAACCGTGAGCAAAGCCATGAAAACTCCCTGATGGAATGAAACATTTATAAATGGGTACCCTCATAAGAAAATGTCAAAATGTCAAAATCCAAAACCACCTAGGGCATATTTGGTATGATGTTCTAGTATTCATTTTTGTTATATGGAACTTGTTTTTTAACGTCATATTGTACCAAACTTTAGGTCCTAAATTGATTTCACATTTTGTAGGTATGCATGTGGGTATGGGTCGGAAGATAATCGTGGAGACTCAAATCAACATTGATCCATTAAACGATGTTGTTTAATTTAATTTTTGATTTGGCAATTGTACACACGGCCTGAGGTGGCAAAGATAATCTTCTACCATTAACTTCATATGCGGATCAATGGTGAGCTTGCACATGGCAAACATGACCTTGATTCCATTATGTGATCATTTTTTTTTGCCCCATGAATGTCACAAGCCCTCAAGGACCACATTTGGACCCAATAGAGTTTAAATTACACCGTTAAGTAAATATATGATAAGATAAAGCAATATGGTGGGCTAGAATCAATGCAGGATAAATGATGACAAGGGATGATTTCATTAGATAACAAGACATTGTTTATTTGGATTACAAACAAAAAAAAAGGAATTGGTGTTTACACCAAAATCCAGCCATTTCCCTTCACACATGGGCATTTAATCATATAAATGATGTGTTTTATTTTTAAGTGCAAATGAGGATAATGGGATTCATGTCCCATTCACAATACGGGTACAAACCCCATCTTAATTGCAAGCCATGGTTTCATTAAGTGATAATGGGGCAATCTCAATGGATGCCACCTTCGCCACCAATGATGTGAAATTTCATTTGTTCACATTAATGGTGTTTGATGCACATCACATTGGAATGTCGATTACATGGATCATTACAAGCCGTTAAACATGCGATGATTTGGTGGAATGGTTAACTTTTTTGAAAACAAAGCTTTTAAGGAAATACTCTAAATGGAAACCTTCATGTTTCATCGTTGATGATGTTCCACAAGAATTATGAGCATTGCGGTGATTTTTATTTTCATTCTACCTTTTTTTGAACTTTTATGTACATGTAGCCATTTCAAAATTTCATCTCACATTCTCCATTTAAAATAATGTTATTAGTTGAAATGATAGTAAATTGGTATTTTATGCATGGTTAAGATTGTGTGGGGTGATGATCAAGTGCCCATTTACCTTTGCGCATGGCATGTCTTAAAGGCTTGGTGCTTACGTTTGATGGAAAAAATCAAAGACAATGACATGCGACATGAAATATTGGATGACCTTCACACCATCATGTACATGCCCATTGAACCAAGTGAAAGCATTGAAGCCTTCATGACTTGTGGGAGAATCAAGATCATTGAAAACTTCACCCAACGTTTATCCAATGATTCGTAAACAATATTTTTGGACCTATTATTTCCAAGTTGGTATGTGAATTAACTTTCAATCCATTATTGTTGTTGCACCATGTTGTGCATATCCCAAAATATTCACTTTTTGAATTAAGGTAAAAACACCAATGGTGGACTTAGTAATCCCATGTGGGCACTAAATGCAATATTCACATTATGACCTTAATCCACACTATATGTGGGAGCATTAAATGTAATACTCGCATGATAATTTAAAGATGCACACTATATGTGGAGTAAAATGTAATATTCACATTATGACCTTAATCCACATTATATATGGTAACACTAAATGTAATACTTGCATGACAATTTAAAGATGCACACTATATGTGGGGCAAAATGTAATATTCACATTATGACCTTAATCCACACTATATGTGGGAGCTTTAAATGCAATACCTACATGACAATTTAAAAATGCACATTGTATATGGGGGAAAAATGCAATACCCACATTATGACCCTAATCCACACTATATGTGGGAGCTTTAAATGCAATACCTACATGAGAATTTAAATATGCACATTGTATATGGAAGAAAAATGCAATACCCACATTATGATCCTAATCCACACTATATGTGGTAGAAGGAAATGCAATACCTACATAACAATTTATGGATGCACACTATATCTTGTTGTAGATTTGAAGATGGTGGGGCTTCGATGAATGCCACATTCAAACTAGGACACATAAACATCAATTGAGTCTTACCATGGGGCATTGGAATGTTGGTTCTTTTTAGAAACAAAAGGGTTTCAAGGTTGATGAATTGATTGGTTAGTGTGGAGACTCGTGACAATGGTTGCAATACACTACATGCACACAACTAAAATGAAAAAATGCGGGTTCATAAGAAATAAGGTTATGAAATGCATTGTGAAAATGAGTGTTGAGAAGGCCACATTGATCCCTCACACCAATGTCACTTATGGGATAGATGATTCGAACAAAACTGGCCATGCATGGATGGTATGAAGCCAACAACATTCAAATATGACATATAAAGTCCCACTTCCTTTCACCAAGTATGCTTGTTGCACATGTGAATGGGTGTTGTGTGGAAACTTGTGTAAACATAAAGTTGCCATTTTTCTTACATGTACCGATCTCACTAAAAAAAATATCATTCAATATTGTGGGACATGGTACGGATCTAATCGTGGAAGTTTTGTTGCCATGATTGCAGACCTTACTTATTTGCACATTTATGACAATGAATCTGATGATGAAGAGGCCGATGAAGATCACTTTGAAAAACCATGGGTTGATATGTGTGAGCTTATGAGCGGATTATACCTCCCCCAATGTGGAAAAACAGAAAGATCACAACCAACCTTAAATTTCATCCACCTCCATGGAAAAAATGCTTGCTCGAATGGGTGACATAATGGGTGACATCAATGAAGTCAAAGAAGGTGGGGTTCAACTCATAGACCACATCACATCATTGTTGCATGTTATTGCAACAAATGTACAAGGTATTTGCCTTTCTAAGGTGAATGAAGTCATGCATCTCGGCATGGTATTTCATTGTGTCAATGATGGATTTGGTAGCATTAGAAGGAATAACATGTATTCTCGACTATTCTTTGCAACTAAAATTTAGTTACAAAAGACATTTTGCAACTAAAATCCTTTTAGTCACCTAAAACAAGTCACATGTGATAAACTAATCACAAATGACAAAGGGTATTGTATGAAAAAATAAATCAATAAATACATTTCATCCTTTGACTCCATTGTATACGTATTGTCACATGTGACTAATATGCAATTATTTTGGTGATAATTGAGGGCAAATCATGTGTTGCCATGTGTTTTAATATTTGATTATTTAAAACATAATTATTATTATTATTTAAAAATAATCTAAGATGTTCAATTCAAATACTTGGATGATTTTATATTATGACATGTGGCCCAATATAAATGTGCCATGTGGCATTAAAAATAATTTAATAAAAATATTAATATTAGATTAGTAGGTACATAAATAGGTGCTTAAAATCCTTACCTACCTACCTACCTACCTATTTAGGTGAAAAATAAGTAGGTAGGTTCTATCTTCTTAGGCTAAATACCTACTCATATAGGTAGGTACCTAGGTACATAGGTCGACCTAGATGGGTAAGTCAAACTAAGTACCTACCTAGTTAAATAGATAAGTAGGTTGGGGAAGTACGTACTTTAAAATTGTGCATTATTTGTTTTTTTGTTTTGGGTTGAGCCTTTTGATTAGCTCATCCCATGTGCAC
>Ga0116231_10006407_pt1 | contig 22449 bp, 23 predicted proteins | sample S1TSphgellanicum_2_FD_89695 | JGI IMG/M metagenome (GOLD analysis project Ga0116231, IMG submission 89695) | Host-associated microbial communities from peat moss isolated from Minnesota, USA - S1T2_Fd - Sphagnum magellanicum MG | ecosystem: Host-associated > Plants > Peat moss > Unclassified...
ACGGTGCAGCCCAGCGCCACGAGCACCGGCACTCGTGAAAAGGACAAGAGACCAAAACCAATGACCGTGCACAAGTTGGCGATACCGAGTGAGGCAAGGGTCAGCGGCTGTGACCCCTCGCCGGCATGGCTCTCGGCGTCGAAGAACAGCGCGTAATTGGAGCCGACCGCCACGATGAGCAACATGCCCACCAGATGTAAAATAGTGAGTTCGACTCCCAACGCCGCCAATGCGGCGGCCACCACCAGCACGGCGAGAAGCAGCGGGCTCAAGACCCGCGCGACGCGCCGCGGCGAACGTAAAGTGAGCAGCAATAGGACTGCCACGGCAGCGAAGCCCGCCAAGGACAGCCTGATCGCATCGGCGAAGTATACGGCGTAAAGTTCGTCCGATTCGCGCTTCAGATCGAGCGCATGGGCGGTGTCGAGATGCGCCTGCTGCAGAGCCAACTGTATTGGCCTCAAGTCGATCTCCTGTCCGGCTCGAGCGGCGTGCAGCGGCAGCAGCGCATTCCAATGCTCGTGTCGATGCAAAATCATGGATTCGAAACCGGTGCTGAACGAAGTACCGTGTAAGTCGCTCACGTTGAGGAGCTGCCCATGACGACTCGCCTCGACGTCCTCGAGGAAGGGCTGCAAACGCTCGTCGCTTACGGCAAGTCCGGCGGTTGCCTGGCGCAAAATGTCGCGCAGCTGCGCGGCGGGCGGTAGGCCCCTGCGCCGTGCCTCCTGTGTCGCGAGGCTCGGCAGAAACTCGGCCGGGCTGTCGATGCTGCCGATGACTCCCTTCTGCACCAAAGGCTGCAATGTGCTCGCGGCGAGTTCCGCCCCGCGCAACACCGACTGCAGGTCTGGACCGGAAACCACGACGAGATCCCGCACGTCGGCCGCCCCGAGATCGGCACGCAGCTGTGCATCGAAGTTCTGCTCCTCGATGGACACGGGGCTCAAAGCCGACAGCCGGCGATTCCACAGGTGGGCATGGTGAAGGTACAGCAGCACGCCCGCCGCCAGAGCAAGCAGCAGCGCGCCGAGCGCCACGATCCCGTGGCGTAGATGCGAGACCGGCATCAACACGGCCGCAATCCTTGCGCCTACGGGCGTGACGTCATGCACGAAAAATGACTTGGGCACCAAAGCGGGCAATACGAAACGCGTCACCAGCGCCGCGGTGACGAGCCCGGCGATCGAGTAAAGACCCAATTGCTGCAGCCCCGGAAAGGCGGAAGGCAGCAAAGAGGCAAAGCCGCACACCGAGGTGAGCATTCCCAGACGCACCGTCGGCCACCACCGCCGCTGCCAGGACAGCTGCGCGGCGCCGCCTTTGGCCTCCGCACGCGATTGAATGAAGAAATAGATCGAATAATCGACCGACTCCCCGATCAGAGTCGTTCCAAACCCCAGGGTAAGTCCATAGACAATGCCGAACAGCAGGGCTACAGTCGCGATCCCGACCAACGCGCCGCTCGCAACAGGCAGCAGACCAATTCCCAGCGCCGGCACGGAACGGTAAACGGCCAGCAGCAGCGCCGCCACCAACGCAGCGCTGATGAGAGACAACCGCAGCGCAGCCGATTCAATTCTGGCGCGTGCCGCGACCGCGAATACGCCGGGGCCGCTCATCTTCAGGACGGCCGGCCCTGACGCGGCGCCAGTGCGCATGGCGCGTGTCGTCGCGCCGCCCGCTCGCACGGCGCCCGCTTGCACGGCGCCGCCAAACGCTGCGCGGATCGATGCGACCGCTTCTTCTTGTGCGTCGCTGTCGGCGCCCGAGGCTTCAGTTTGCGCCACGGCCAAGGCGCGCATGCCGTCCGGCGAGACCCAGACCCCATCTCGCGTTTCCGGTGCCGTCGTGCCCGACAGCTGATCGACGACATGCAAGAACTCGCCGGTCGGATCGCGCGGCAACAGCGACTTGAACAGCATGCCGGTTGTCGAGGCAAGACCGGCCAGGCTATCCGTGATCGCCGCGTGCAAGCCGGACGCGGTAAAGCGCTGTGCATCGACCTGATCGCTCAGCAGATAACGGTGCGTGAACAAAAATTCCCGGTCACTTTGCTCGCTGATCGGTTCGCCGTTGTCGACGCGGGTGAAACGCGGATCACGGCGCAACGTCGCCGCCAGGGTTCGCGACAGCGCCGCGCGCGTATCCGCATCGGCGCCTTCGATGGCGATCAAGATGAGGCGCGAGGCAGGTCCATCGCGCAATTGATCGACGAGCAGTTGCTGTGAGGGTGACGGTTTGCCGGGAAGAAATGCCGACAGGTCGGAGACGTAACGAGCGCGAACCACGATCACCGCCGACATGATCAGACACACCGACCAAAGCAGGAGCGCGCCTGCCCGGGATCCGTTCATGGCGCCGGGGCGTCACGCAATGTCATCCGCGAGTGATCGCCGTCGGCTTGGCGAATGTCCACCTCGCGCAACTGGTCCTGGACTCCGTCGAGACGCACTTGGGCAACCAAACGTTTGACGTCCGGATCCCTGGGCACGAGGTTCAGCGTCCATCTCGCGAGGCTGCCACTGAAATCGACCGTGAAGAGCTTCTCGAGCGTGCTGCAATCGCCCGCGAGCGTGGCGCGCACACTCTCGACGAAGGGCTGTGCCTGCGGGTAGGCATGCAGATCCACCACGCGATGCGATTTACCCCGGTACACCGTCAATTTGCCGCCGTCCAGGACTAGGGTCTCGGCGCGGGGGAGCAGAGTGCGCTTCTCGAGCCGGCCAGGTGCGTCGTAACGCATCTCTCCGGAAGATTCGAGCGGATGATCGAGCAAATTCAAGAACTCGAGTTCGACGAATTGCACATGGCCGTGTTGCCGTTGCGCCAGCAAGGACATGAGCGCGTTCAAGCCGCCGCTGTCCGCCGCGCCTGCAGCGGGTGGGCCGGTCGCCGGCAGGCTGGCTGCCGGGTGGCCGGCCCCCGCTGGGCCGGCCCACGCTGCGGCCAACAGCAGCACGGCCGACATAAACTCAACGTTCCGCATGCCAGAAGTCGAAAAAGTTGAACCAGTTGTAGGGATCGCTGCGGCAGTACTCATCCAGCAAAGATGCGTATTTCTCCATGGCAGCGGTGATGGCCGCGCCGCGTTTCTCGCCGGCCGCAACCTGCGAAAAATCGGCGACCTTGGCGAACACGACGTGGTACTCGTTTTTCCCCCGATATAGACCCGCCATGAAATACACCGGGCAACGCAGGATGGCTGCGGCGCGCAGCGGCCCGAGCGGCAGGTGGGCACGCCTGCCGAGCAAGGTCACCGCCTGCTCGTTCTCGCGCCCGCACGTGCCGTCGCCGACCGTGTTTTCGCCGGCCGTGCGGTCGTCGAGCGTGCGGTCGCCGAGCACGCCGACGAACGCACCCTGATCGAGCCGTGCGGCAATATCGAGCATGGCGCCGATGCGCCCCAGCGGCACGATGTCGGGTTCCAGCGCCGGGTTGATCGCTGCCAGAATCGAGTTGATCTTCCGGGCGTTGTCCTCATACATGGCCATGGTCACCCGGATCCCGCCATACAACCGGCCGACGCTGCGTATGACCTCGAAACTGCCCATGTGAGCACCGAGCAGCATCGCGCCGCGGCCGCGCAGCTGCTTCATCATCACGTCGGCGCCTGCGATGCTGATTTTGAACTGCTCACATTGACCGTTGGCGAAAAACACGCGGTCATGGATGGTGGTGGCGAACGTCAGAATGTGCCGGAAGCGGTCCCTTGCGGTTGGTGCGCGGCCGAGGGCAAGGCGCAGATACGCGTTCGAGCTGCGGCGCGCGCCGGGCGCGAACAGGAAGAAATAGACAGCGATGCCGTAGAGAATGCAGCGGCTAAAGGATCTGCCGAAGCGCAAAGAGACGTATGCCATGACGCGCAACAGAAAAGGACTACCACGCTCCCGTTGCCGGGCCCACGCGGCGCTGGGCGGGGCCGCCAAAACGGGCGACGCTCTTTCGATCATGGGGCTTGCGCCCGCGCCGCCGGGATCAAGGTTCCGGACGCCACGGTGCGGCGCGAGCTGCGTATCGTGAAGTGGATCGCGCCGCTGGCCGATATCTCGTGCTCGACGATCAAGGGCTCGCCGGGGCGCACCGCGCTCGAGAATTTGGCCACCCCGATGCGCCATTGCGTCATGTCGAGATGCCGTGCCTCATCGACGGCGCCGAGCACCGCATCGATCAGCACGGCGCCCGGCAGCACGGGCATAGCTGGAAAGTGGCCGGCGTACGCGGGATGGTCAGCTGCGATCTCCAGCGTCCTTTGCATCGGCGCCGTCATCGCTCGCCGCCGGCGTCGCCGCGGTGAGATTGCCGCTCTGCGAGTCGCTGCAGAGCCTGTTGCGGCAGCTTGCCGGTGGCATTGCGCGGCAGTTGATCCACCAGCATAAGGGGCCGCGGCAGAAAGGCCGGGTCGATGCGTTGTCGCAGCTGTTCGGTCAACGCTGCTGCGCTCATACCGGGTGCGACCACCATGGCAGCCAAACGGGCGACTCCGGTAGCGCCGCTGCGGTCGTTGCTGAAAAAGAATGCGCCGTCGCGTACTCCGGGGATTGCGTGCAACTGTGCGTTCAGAAAGCCGAACGAGCTGCGCTTTCCGGCGACGTTGACCATATCGGCAGTGCGCCCGTGCAACAGGAACTCGTACTGGTTCAGGATCTCGATGACATCGCACATGTGCGTGCGCTGTTGGACGTGTCCTCCGTGCGCAAATGTTTGAGCGTCGGCTGCGCTCAAGGTCACGCCGGGCCAGAGGCGCCAAGCATCGGTCTGCGCCGAGCGCCGCAGGGCGATCTGCCCGGTTTCGGTGGAGCCGTAGATTTCCAGCAGGCATGTCTTGTAGCGACTTTCCACCTCGACCGCCAACTCACGCGTGAGCGGCGCGGTGGCCGAGATCACCAGTTCGACCGCGGGGAGCGGCACCTGTGAGGCCAACAGCGTACGCAGATGCACGGGGGTGGTCACGAGCACGCGCGGCCGCGGCATGGCATCGAGGGTGGATGCGACATCGGCGGGATAGAAGGGCCGCTCCGCGCAGAATGCATTACCGCTGAGCAGCGCCAGCAACAAGGACGACTCGAAGCCATACATATGTTGCGCGGGAACCGTGCCCACCAGCACGTGCGACCTTCCATCGAGCACGCTCAAGCGCTGTGCGCCGGCGAGCACGCAGCGCGCCAACGGTCCCCAGGTTTTCTCGTAAGGCAGCGGCGTGCCGGTGGACCCTGAGGTGAATACGATGGCGGCCAGTTGCTGCGCCGGAATCATGGGTACCTCGAAGTTCATGCCGGCGTGGCGTGCCGCCCCTTGCGAGCCGCCGGCAGTCAGTGTGCCGGCGTGTGCCGCTCCGGCGTGCGCCGCGTCAGCGTGCGTCGCGTCAGCGTGCGCCGCGCGCGGGTCCTCATCGGGGAACAGGAATTGCGGTAAGGCGATGTCGCAGCCTGGATCATCGCTGAGGCACACGGCATCCGGCGCAAATTTCGCGAGGTGGGCGATCACTTCCGGCGTGTGCGTCGAAGGCAGAAGGCTCACCCGCCCGGTGATGAGGCAGGCAATGAAACCGACGGCGAAGCGATATCGGTCGCTGCAGACGTTGAGCACATGTCTGCCTGCCGGCAGCAGCGGCGCGAGCCGCAGCGCATCGTCCAAGAGGCGCCCGGCGCCGATGGGACGACCGGCGCGGTACGCCGCTATGGCGGTGGCGGATCGGTGGCTCAAGCAGGCGATCGTGTCCATCGCGCGATTCAACGCGGATCGGCGCAGTAAACGCGCAGCGTGGCGGTCAGCGCGCAGAAATTGACGAATAGCGACCACACCTTGAGCGGCGCGTACGCGAACAGCAGCAGCGTCGTGGCCATATCGGCGATGACATGGGAGTTGCTGTAATGGGAAGGTCCGGAGTAAGCCACGCTGATTGCGCTAAACGCAGCAAGCCGCAGGCTACACCCCCAACTCATGGCTACTTGGTTCTCTGTGCCGCAATATACTCTGCGAGACGCCTCAAGGAACGGAAGATTTGCTGATTCTCTTGGGCTTCGGCCCGCAATTGAATGCCGTACTGCTTGGAGAGAATCAGAGCGACCTCCAAGATGTCGATGGAATCCAAGCCGAGCCCCTCGCCATAGAGCGGCGCGTCGGGATCGATATCCTCGGCCCGGACCTCGAGGTTCAGCGCTTGAACGAACAGGGATGCGATTTCGCGCTGTAGACCGACGTCGGTCAGCGGCGCAGGCTGTTTCAGGAGCGACGCTTTGTCGGGCATAGCTAAAATTTCGAGTGTGCTGGGGTGGCAGCCATTATATATAGGCGTTACGGTGCGGCAACCCGCAGCTGTGGGCCGCCGGCTCAGGGGAGTCGCGGGCGACGCGCGAGTCGCCCGCGGTGCGCGAGTCGTAGCCGACGCGCGAGCAGCAGCGGCAAGCGCAGCAAGAAGCCCACACTCAAGCGAAAATGCATCCAGGTAAGCAGCGCGTTGTCGCGCCAATATCTGAAGTGCGAGACACCGCCCTCGGCCGCGCTGAAATAGCGCACCGGCGCCGGCATGTTGATCGCGGGTACGCCGCGCCAGGACAGACGCACCACCGCCTCCACGTCGAAATCAAAGCGCCGCATCCACGGCTGGCGACGCATCACAGCGATCAAGGGCGCGATCGGATAGACGCGAAAGCCGCACAACGAATCGGATATTCCCGCCCATAGCGTTTCGAGATTGGCCCACCAGTTGGATACTTTTCTGCCGTGTACGCGCAGCTTCGGCGCACTCGCATCGAACACCGGAGCACCCAGCACCATGGCGGCCGGAGCCGCGAGCGAGGCGTGCATGAAGTCGGCGATGCGCCAGGCCGGATGCTGACCGTCGGAGTCCATGGTCAACACATGCGTGAAGCCTTGGGCGCGCGCTTGCCGAAGTCCGAACAGCACGGCGGCTCCCTTGCCCCGGTTGCGCGGCAACACCCAGACCCGAAGCTTCGGGTTGGTGGCCGCCATGCTCGATAATTCGAGTGCCGAGCCATCGGTACTACCATCCACCACGACCCACACGGGAGCCCAGTGACCGAGAGCTTCACGCACCGTCGGCAGCAGCTTGGGACCGGCGTTGTAGCTCGGGATGAGCACCAAGTGGGTTACTGAACCTTCTGCCAACTTGAGCGCTCAGCCAATCAACCGCTCGCTCTCGAGCCAGCGGGATTGCAGAGCGCCATGCAATGCGTCGCGGTAGTATTGCTCGAGCTGCGCGGTGAAAGCCGCCACGTCCGCCGGTGGATCGAAGCGCTTGCCGAGACGCACGCGGTAAACGATCGGCAGTGCCGGGCGCTTGAACAGCGGCCAGCCTTTGCTCAAGAATGGCGAGTCGGTTTCGATGAGAAGCGTCTGCACCGGGACGTGGGCCCGCTTCGCGATCAGCCCGACGCTGCCGGCCAGGGCATTGATGGGCTGCCGCGTGGTCCGGGTGCCTTCCGGGAACAGCAGCAATACCGCGCCGTCTTTGAGGTGCGCAACCGATGCCTTGATCATGAGCCGCGACGAGTCGTTGCGTACGTAACGCGCGAGTCTCGACCCTGCTCCCAAGAATACATTGTTCATCAACCGCGCCTTCATGACGCATACCACGTTCGGATGGCGCGTGAGGATCAGCAGCGCGTCGATCAGCGCCGGGTGATTAGGCGCCAAGATCAGCGCCGGTCCGCCGCGCAAGCCATCGATGGCGGAAAGATCGAGGTAATACGTCCGCGTGATCGACAGCAGCCACGCATAAAGACGAAAGCCGTAAGTGATACCGGCGCGGCCGACCTGGGTACCTACTTTCGGCGGCAGCATGAAATAGAGCGGCAACGCCAATACCGACCAGGCCAGGCAGATGAGGCCGAGCAGCGTCAAGGAACTGTACAGCGCGAAATACTCATAGGGGACCTTGAGCGGACGCCACATCGCCTAGTCGGGCACGTGTACCAGCCGTGAAGATTGGCTGATCATCCAGGCAAAGCCGATACCGGCCGACCAATAGCTGCGACGTTGGACCAGCGGGCTGTCGATGAACGCGGCACCGTCGAGCCTGTCGTAGCGCATGTAGGCGCCGACCCAGAACTTCGGGAAGCGCTTCGAGAGCGCCGCCAGAGATTGTGTGCCGGCGTAGCCGCCGCCCGCTTGATACTCCGGCCGCGCGGCCGTTGCGTACGCTTCAGCTACCGAATAAAAATACTCGTTGTAGCGGCGCAGCGCGAATTCCGGGCCGAGGGCGAGGCCGAGATTCCAGCCGGAACGATTGAACGGATCGACGATGTCGAGATTCAAGCGCGGCGTGAAGGTGCCGCCGATCCATCGTGGTGAAGATTCCACTGCCAGCGCCGCGCGCAAGGGCATGCGTAAATCGAGCTTGTACCTCGCATCGGTGCTCTTGAAGAGATGAAAATCGAACGAGGGGCCGGCCTCCAAGGTCGTGTGCAGTTCCGGCATGCCGCTGCGCTCGCGGTCGTTGCGCACCGGCGTCGTGAGGTTGCCGCTCACGTTGATCTCCAGCCAATCCTGATTGAACAATTTGCCCCGCACGCCGTCGCGATCCGCTTGCAGGAATTCGCCCCGGTAGATGATATAGGGAACCGGCAGCGGATAGGCGTGGGTGGTGGCCGAGCCGCGGTAGTCTTCGAATGCGACCGCTCCCAATCCTAAGCCGAGTTCCCAGAGCGGCTTCTCGTCGGCCCGCGCGTCGAGCCCATGCCCGCCGGCCATGAGCACCATGAGACAGGCAAAGCGGCCGCGAACGGCCGCGAACATCATGAGCCAGGCAAATCGGCTGCGAGAGGTCAACTCCCCGTCACAGGTGCCGCCTCGGGACGGATGTTCACCGCGCGCTGTCGCGCCGCCCGGATGGTGCGGCCGATCTTGAGGAAGGACGCGAGAAAATAAACGCCCTTCAACAGCCGCAGGGAATTCCAAATGGGCGTGCGCCCGAAGATGTCGCCCGCCAGCAACGATAGCAATGCCTCTTCCATGCGCAGCACATTGCGCGGCCCCAAGAAAAGTTCGCGCATGGCAGGATTGGTCACGCGGTAGATGAACCAGGAAAATTGTTTCGGGCCATGGCGCACGATGCGATCGAACCGGTGCAGCGCCGCCTGGGCGCGCTCGGGGTGGCAGCGGCCGCTGTGAAAGGCTTCGGCTGCGGCTTTTGCGCCTTGCATGGCCAGCATCACCCCGGAGGAGAATACCGGGTCGATGAAGGTGAAGGCATCGCCGATCAACATGAAATTGCGGCCGTGGCTGCGTGTGCATTCGTAAGAATAGTTGCCGGTCGCCTCGACGCCCGAGATCAGGGAGGCCTCGGTCAGACGTTCGGCCAGCGGCGGGCACAGCGCGATCGTGGCGAGAAAGAACTCCTTGACCGGCACCTTGCGAGTCTTGAGGTAGCTCGGCCAAATCACGGCGCCGACGCTGGTGGCACCTCCGGCCAAGGGTATGAACCAGAACCAGCCGTGATCGAACCAGTAGATGGTGATGTTGCCTTCGCGCTTCCCCGAGTCGCGGCGTGCTCCCGAAAAATGTGCGTACAAGGCGGCGCTGTTGTGCTTCTTGCTGCGTCGTTTGGCGCCGAGACGCGACCCGAGCAGGGTGTCGCGACCCGAGGCGTCGACAACCAAGCCTGCGTTGAAGGTCACGTGGCGCCCATCGGCATGTTCGGCGTGAACCTTGGCGCCGTGATCTGCGCCGTCGGCCAAGTCGACATCGAGGACGCGGCACTCCTCGATCACGCGCGCGCCGAGTTCTCCGGCCCGCCGCAGCAATATATCGTCGAATTGGGAGCGCCTCACCTGATATGCATAAGGCTGCGCCTTGTTCCACGCGTTCGCGAACTGGAATTCCTGCCGGCGGCCATCCCAGGGGGAAACGAATTCGGCCCCCCATTTCTCCATGCCAATGGCGCGCACCTGTTCGGCCACCCCCAGCCGCTCGAGCAGCGGCAGGTTGGCCGGTAAAAGCGACTCGCCAATATGAAAACGCGGGTGGCGGGCCTTTTCCAGCAAAACCACGTCGTAACCGTATTCCGCCAGCAGCCCCGCCGCCGTAGACCCGGCAGGGCCGCCGCCAATCACTAGCACCTCGCAGCGAGTCTCAGGGTTGGCCTCGGACATCGAGACAGTCTATCGTGCCGACAAACAGCGGTACAACGGCTGTAAGATACTTAAGTATGCACATCTTGATCGTTGAAGATGACGAAGTTGCGCGCGACTCGCTGGCGAAGGCCCTGCGGGAGGCCGGTCATTCGGTCGATGTGGCCGGCAACGGCCTGGACGGTCTGCAAATGGCCTCGGCGGCGGGGGTAGATCTCGCCATCGTCGATCGTATGCTGCCGAAGCTCGACGGTCTCGCGCTGGTTCAATCGCTGCGCGCCACGGGTCGCAAGCTCCCGGTGCTGATCTTGAGCGCGCTCGGCGACGTGGATGACCGCATCACCGGATTGCGCGCCGGCGGCGATGATTACCTCGCCAAGCCGTATCACATGTCGGAACTGCTGGCGCGCATCGAGGCGTTGGCGCGGCGCGGCGACGGCAGCACGGCCGAGAACAATACCCGGCTCAAGCTCAGCGACTTGGAACTCGACCGCATGACCCGCCGCGTGACTCGCAACGGCAAGAAGATCGAGCTGACCGCCCGTGAGTTCCAGCTGCTGGAGTTCATGATGCGTCACAGCGGACAAGTCGTAACCCGCACCATGCTGCTCGAGGGTGTTTGGGATTATCACTTCGACCCGCAAACCAATGTCATCGATGTGCATATCAGCCGTCTGCGCCAAGCGATCGACAAGGATTTCGACAAGCCCTTGCTGCACACGGTGCGCGGCGCCGGATATAGCCTGCGCGAAGACGAATAGAAGATCGGCATGGGGCCCGATCAGCGGTTTCTGGGGATACTCGACACCTCCCCGTTCCGTATCGCGATCGTCTACTCGATCGTGTTCGCGTGCGGCGCCGCCGCCCTGCTCGGCGCCGTCGATTTCGCGGTGTCGCGCGTCGTCGACGGCAGTACGGACAATCTGATCGAGGCCGAAGTACAGGGATTGCGGGAGCAAATGCTGGTCCTTTCCCGCAGCGATTTCATCGAGCTGATCGAACAGCGCTCGCAGGACCAGGACGTGCGCGGCGCAGTTTATCTCATGGTCGACCCGCAGCTGCGCCCCGTCGCAGGCAACGTTCCGGCATGGCCCAAGGAAGGCAACGAGGATAATTGGTTCTACTTCAAGGTCTCCGTGCCCTATGGCGACGAGACCCGCGAACACGAAATGCGGGCGCGGCCGTTTCATCTGCCGGGAGGCTATCGCATGCTGGTCGGGCACGACGTGCAGGAGCGCCAGGACGTCAAGAGCCTCATGATGCGCGGCCTGATCGCCGCCGTGGTCGTGACCCTGCTGATGGGCCTCGGCGGCGGATTTTGGATGGGGCGGCGCATTCTCGCGCAGGCGGGTGCGATATCGGCCGTGGCCACCCAGATCATGCGCGGCGATTTGTCGCAGCGGCTGCCGGTGCGAGAGGCGGACGATGAGATCAATAAGCTGGCACGCGAAATCAACACCATGCTCGACAGGATCGAGCAGCTCACGTTGGGTATGCGCACCGTGCTCGACAGCGCCGCTCATGACCTGCGCACGCCGCTGAACCGGCTGCAGGCAACCGCAGAGGGCGCGATGCCGGGATTGGCTCCGGGTTCCGCCGAGCGCCGCGTGCTGGAGCGGGTCACCACCGAAGTGGATCACATGCGCAGCACCTTGGACGCGCTGTTGCGCATCGCGCTCGCCGAGACCGGCACGGTGGCGCGCGAGACCGTGGATCTGTCGGAACTGGTGGCCAGCGTCGTCGAACTCTACGCGCCGGCGAGCGAGGAGCGCGGTATTGCGCTGCAAAGCTCCGTCGCCCCGGGTGCGACGGTGCAGGGTAGCCGTCAGCTGCTCGCGCAGGCGTTGGCCAACCTGCTCGACAACGCCATCAAATTTACGCCGGACGGGGGCCATATCCGGGTGCTGTTGCGGGGCGCCGGCAAGGAGCGCGGCGGCGCCCGGCCTGAAGTCATCGTCGAGGACGATGGGCCCGGGATACCTGCCGACAAGCGTGAGATCGTGCTGGGGCGTACCGTGCGGCTCGACCAGGCGCGCAAGGTCCCGGGGTCAGGCCTGGGCCTGTCGCTGGTGGCGGCGGTGACGAAATTGCATGGCGCCCGCCTGATACTCGACGATGCCTGCCCCGGGCTCAAAGTGTCTTTGAAGTTCTGATACGCCGGCCGCGCGCGCGTCCGCCGGCACACCGCCAGGCGACGGCGACCGCCGGGCATCGGCGCGCAACGCTCCGCGGCCCGTGCGGACGGTCGCGCGTCAAATTCCCGGCGCCCGTGCTCAAACAATAAGTACCTGAATCTGTTAGGGTTATCCCGCCACGCGGGGGTGGCATGGATATTGCTGAATCCTGAAGGCGGCACCCGGCCGCACCAGAGATTAGCACTATGTCCGAAAAGCCCGAAAAAGATCCCGCCGCACCCTCCAAAGCCGGCGGTATGGTGGGCAAGATCATCAATGGCGTCGGCATCTTCGTTTTGTCGCTGGCAGCCGTCGTGGCCGGCGGCGTCGTCAACGGAAAGATGCACCCGGCGCCCAATTACAAGCTGGACAAGGACGGTAACCTGACCGCGGTAGGATCCAAGCCGGCCAGCACCAAAGAGAGCGAGGAAGCCGCCAAAGCCGAGAGCTTCTACGCGATCGACCCGCCGTTGGTGGTGAATTTCGAGGATGGGTCCGCGGTACGCTTCCTGCAGATCAGCATGACGCTGATGGCGCACGATCCGAAGGCGATCGAAAGCGCGACGAAGAACATGCCGCTGATCCGCAACAACCTGTTGTTGCTGATGAGCAACCGCAATTATCAAACGCTGATGTCGCGCGAAGGCAAAGACAAGCTGCGCGAGGAAGCGCTTGCCGAGGTGCGCGCGGTGCAGAAGAAAGAGGGCGGCCCGGATATCGAGGACCTGCTCTTCACCAGCTTCGTGGTGCAATGATGGCGGACGAAGAGTCACCGGTGCCGCAATCACCGATCTCCGAAGAAGAGGTCGCGGCGCTTCTGGAGAAGAAAGACGGCAAGGATGCCGTGGGCGTCAAGCCCTACGATTTCACCCTGAACCGCATCAATCGCACGCAATTGCCGATGCTGGAGGTGGTCAACAAGACCTTCGCAGCCCGCGCCGGCCTGTCGCTCTCGGCGCTGCTGGGGCGCGATGCCATCGTGCACTTCGAGTCGATCGAGTCGGTCAAGAGCGCCGACGTGCAAGCTGCCCTGCCGACGCCCGCGAGCCTCGCGGTCGTGCGCTTGAAGCCGCTGGCCGGGCTTGCGTACGTGAGCGTCGAGCCGCAATTGCTGCTGACGCTGCTGGATGGCTTCTTCGGCGGGTCCGGGCGCGAGAACACCGACATGCAGTCCGCGGCGGCACCCGCCGCGCAACGATTCCTCTCCCTGATGCTGCGCAACTTCGCGCCCGATGTGACGGCGGCGTGGACGCCGGTCATGCCGCTGGAACTCGAGCTGCTCAAGCTGGAAACCAACCCGCGCCTGGTGCAATTCGGCGCGCCCCAGGAACCGGTGGTGGTGTGCAAGTTCAACGTCGAGTTCGCGGCGCGCACCGGAGTGATGAACTGGCTGCTGCCGGAATCGTTGCTGGCGCCGATCCGCGAAACCCTGTCGAGTGAGGCCATCGGCAGACCTGCACGCAAACAAGACCCGTGGGGTCCCGCGCTCGGCGCAGGCTTGCGCGAGGTGCAGTTCGAGATGCGCGCGGTGCTGGCCGAGGCGCAGATTTCCCTGCGTGAGCTGGTCCAATTGTCGCCCGGCGACATCATTCCGATGGAGCCGCCGCAGCAGGCCACCTTCCTGGCCGGTGACGTGCCGGTGTTTCACGGACGCTTCGGCGTTTCTCAAGGACGCAATGCCCTGAAGATCGTGTCGGGGGCCTCGCGATGAGTACACCAGATCCGAAGAACGACAACGTCGCGCGTGCGCAGTTCAGCGATCTTGCGCCGAATCCCGCCGGCGGCGGCGGCGGCGGCGGCGGCGGCCAGGAGATGAATCTCAATCTGATCCTCGACGTGTCCGTCACGCTGGCGCTCGAAGTAGGGCGGGCACGCATGCCGGTGCGCGAGCTCTTGCAGCTTACGCCCGGCGCGGTGGTGGAACTCGACCGCCTCGCCGGCGAGCCCCTCGACGTGCTCGTCAACGGCGTGCGCATCGCGCGCGGCGAGGTCGTGGTGGTCAATGAGAAGTTCGGTATCCGTCTCACCGACGTGGTGAGCGCCTCAGAGCGCATGGAGCATGCCAAGTGACGGGGATTTCGCCGACCGCCTCGCCTTTGTCCATCGGCTCCCTGGCGCAGCTCAGCGTGAGCCTGATCGCGATCGTGGCATTGATCTTCGCCATCGGCTGGGTCTTGAAGCGATTCAAGGTCGCACTGCCGCGCGGATCGAAGGACATGGAGGTGTTGGATCAGGTCGCCGTCGGCGAACGGGAGCGAATTGCGCTGGTCCGCATCGGCGACAGTCAGGTGTTGGTCGGCATCGGCGCCGGCGGCATCGTGCCTCTCTCGCCGCTGCCGATGCCGATTTCGCTGCGCACCGCCGCGCCGCCCGCATCGCCGTTTGCCGAGCGTCTTCGCGAGATCATGAAGCGCTCCGGCGGTGCAGCTTGAGGGCGCCGCGCGCGGCGCGCGAGCATCTCTCGGGGGCGCGATGGCTCGCGATGCGATATCGCTTGAGCCTGGCGGCCGCTCTGTTGCTCCTGCCGTTCGCGCTGCTGCCGATGCACGCTGCGATGGCGCAGGCAGTCCTGCCGGCGCTCGCGATCAAGAGCGGCGCCGACGGCGGGCAGACCTACTCGCTCACGCTGCAGATGCTGATTCTGATGACGGGGTTGACGGTTCTGCCGGCGCTATTGCTGACGATGACCGCCTTCACTCGCATCATCATCGTGCTGTCGATACTGCGCCAGGCGCTCGGCATGTCGACGACGCCGTCCAATCAGATACTGACGGGACTGGCATTGTTCATGACCTTCTTCGTCATGAGTTCGACATTGCAACAGTCGTACACCACGGGCATCAAGCCCTACATCGACGGGCAGCTCGCGGGCGAAGTGGCGCTCGACCGCACGGTGCAACCCTTGAAGAAGTTCATGCTGGGGCAGACGCGCGAGAACGACCTGCAGATGTTCGCCAAGATGTCGGGCAGGGCGAAATTCGCCAACGCCGACGACGTGCCGTTCACCGTGCTGATTCCTACCTTCATCACGAGCGAGCTCAAGACGGCGTTTCAAATCGGCTTCATGATCTTCATCCCTTTCCTGGTCATCGACATGGTCGTGGCCTGCGTGCTGATGTCGATGGGCATGATGATGTTGTCGCCGGCGATGGTGTCGCTGCCCTTCAAGCTCATGCTGTTCGTGGTCGTCGATGGATGGACCTTGCTGGTCGGCACGCTGGCCGCGAGTTTCCATACATGACGCCCGAAGCCGTCATGGATCTGGCGCACCGGACGTTGCTTCTCATCTGCATCGTCTCCGGGCCTATGTTGCTCATTGCGCTGGTCGCGGGCCTGGTGATCGGCCTGTTTCAGGCGGCGACCTCGATCAACGAGGCCACGTTGAGTTTCATACCGAAGCTGCTGCTGATGGTGCTGACTTTGTTCGTTGCGGGTCCGTGGATGTTGCGCATGCTGGTCGACTTCACGCACGACCTGTACAGCAGCATCCCGTCGATGATCGGCTGAAAGCATGCATACCATCACGCTCAACGCCTCCGACATCTCCGCCTGGGTGAGCCGCCTTTTCTGGCCGGCGCTGCGCGTCAGCGGATTCGTGCTTAGCGCACCGGTGGCCTCCGAGAAATCGATCCCGGGCCTGGTCAAAATCTTGCTGACCTTAGGGCTGGCCTTGGTACTCGCGCCGCTCGTGCAGGTGCCCGCCGACTTATCCATATTATCGGCGAACGGCATGTTGGCCGCGGTCGTGGAGGTACTCATCGGCGTGTCCATCGGCATGGTCGTGCAGGTGGCGTTCGAGGCCTTGAATTTCGCAGGCCAGGCGATTTCCCTCACCATGGGCCTGGGGTTCGCGACTTTTGTCGATCCCATGCACGGCGCGCAGACGCAGGTCGTCGGGCAGCTATTGACGATCTTCGGCACGCTGACATATCTGTCCATCGACGGGCATCTGATGCTGATCGGCGCGCTCGCCGAGAGCTTCAAACAGATCCCGGTCGGCGCGGCGCACCTGGATCATGACTTTCCGCTCATGCTGGTGCTGTGGGGTGCGCGGGTGTTCGACACCGGCCTTCTGATTGCGTTACCGATCGTGGTCGCGCTGGTGATCGTCAATCTCGGGTTGGGCGTCGTGACGCGGGCAGCGCCGCAGCTCAATCTGTTCGGGATCGGTTTCACCATCACAATCTTGAGCGGCTTCTTCGTGCTGCTGGTCAGTCTTGGCGGGATCATGTCCGCCGCCGCCGGCCTGTTCAACAGCGCCTTGGGCGAAGCATCCAACCTGTTCGGCACGGCGGCAGCGCACTGATGGCACAGGAAGCCGAAAGCGGCGGTGAACGCACCGAAGACCCTTCAGCACGCCGTCTGCAAGAGGCGCGTGAACGCGGCCAGGTGCCGCGCTCGCGAGAGCTGACCACTTTCGCGGTCATGATGGGCGGCAGCGTGGCGCTGGTGGCGACCGGCAGCGCGCTGACCGCGCAATTATCGCAGGTCATGCGCCGCGCCATGTCCATCGAGCCCGACGCGCTGCGCGATACGCATTCGATGGGCGAGTTCCTGGGCGATGCCAGCATCGCAGGGGTCACGGCGCTGTTGCCTGTATTCGGCACCCTGGTCGTCGCAGTGGTGCTGTCCGCGGTGGTCCTGGGCGGCTGGAATTTCAGCGCCGGGGCTCTTCAGCCGAACTTCGGCCGCTTGAGCCCGTTGGCCGGTCTCAAACGCGTGTTTGGCCTGCACGGCGCGGGCGAACTCGGCAAGGCGCTGCTCAAGGTCGTGATGGTGGGCGGCGTCTGCACGGCGGTCATTTACTGGCTGTTTCCCGACGTGATGGCGCTCGGTCACATGACGCCGCGCGCGGCCATAGGGCGCGGCGCGGGCCTGTTGAGTTGGTCGTTCGTCTGGCTGACCGCATCGCTCGCCTTGGTGGCCGCCGTGGACGTGCCGCTGCAGTTGTTCGAGTTCAACCGCTCGCTGCGCATGACCCGCCAGGAACTTCGCGACGAGGCCAAGGAAAGCGACGGTCGGCCCGAAGTGAAGAGCCGCATCCGCCAGATGCAGCAAGCCATGGCCCGCCGCCGCATGATGCACAAGGTGCCGGACGCGGACGTGGTCATCGTCAACCCCACCCACTTTGCGGTTGCCTTGAAGTACGACGCCAAGAACATGCGCGCGCCGCGCGTGCTCGCCAAGGGCACGGACCTCGTCGCAGCCAATATCCGCCGCATCGCCGAGGAGCATCGCGTGCCGGTGTTCGAGTCGCCGAAACTGGCGCGCGCGCTTTTCAGCAGCACCGACCTCAACAAGGAAATCCCGCAGGGCTTGTACGCGGCGGTGGCGCAGGTGTTGTCGTACATCTTCAGGGTGCGCACGATGAATCCGACGCTGGCCGCGCGGCTCAACCGGCCTGAGCCGGAGATCGGCCCGGAGTACGCTGACGTATGAACGCGCGCGCAGCGATGGGCACGCTCGGCGATTTCGCCCGCAACGGACTTGGGGTGCCTGTTCTGGTCATGGTCATCATCGCCATGATGGTGCTGCCGCTGCCGGCAATACTTCTGGACGTGTTCTTCACGTTCAACATCTCGCTGTCGCTGACGATTCTGCTCGCCGTGATCTATGTGCGGCGGGCGCTCGAATTCGCGGCCTTTCCGACGGTGCTGTTGGGTGCGACGTTGCTGCGCCTCGGTTTGAACGTCGCCTCGACCCGGATCGTATTGCTCAACGGGCACACGGGCGGGCATGCGGCGGGCCACGTCATCGCCGCGTTCGGCCAGTTCGTGGTCGGCGGCAACTACGCGGTCGGCATGGTCGTGTTCACGGTGCTGGTGATCATCAATTTCGTGGTGATCACCAAGGGCGCGGGACGCATCGCGGAGGTGAGCGCCAGGTTCACGTTGGATGCCATGCCCGGCCGGCAAATGGCCATCGATGCGGATCTTAATGCCGGCATCATCACGCAGGCGGAGGCCATCGTGCGGCGCCAGGAAGTGCGCGAGGAAGCCGATTTCTACGGCGCCATGGACGGTGCCAGCAAGTTCGTGCGCGGCGATGCGATCGCGGGCATCCTGATCGTGTTCATCCAGCTTTTCGGCGGCACCATCATCGGCGCCGCGCAGCACGGCATGTCGCTCGCGGACGCGGCCAAGACCTATGCGCTCCTGACCATCGGCGACGGCCTGGTCGCGCAGATCCCGGCGCTGCTCTTGTCGGTGGGCGTGGCCATCCTCGTGACCCGGGTCTCGCGCCCGCACGACATGGGCCAGCAGATCATGTCGCAAGTGCTCGGCCAACCTCGAGCCCTGGCGGTCACGGCCGGCATTTTGACGCTGTTAGGCATCATCCCAGGCATGCCCAATTTGGTGTTCTTGGCGATGGCCGGCGCGTGCGCGGCGGGCGCTTACTACCTGACCAAGAGCCGCGCCGCGGCGAAAGCAACCGCTGCGAACGCGCCGGCCGCTGCCGCGGCGGTTCCGGCGGAGCAGAAGGAGCTGTCCTGGGATGACGTGGAGGCCGTCGATCTGATCGGCCTCGAAGTCGGCTATCGGCTGATTCCTTTGGTGGACCGCAACCAAGGCGGCGAGCTCATGGGGCGCATCAAGGGCGTGCGCAAGAAGCTTTCGGAGGAACTTGGATTCCTGGTGCAGCCCGTACACATCCGCGACAACCTGGAATTAGGTCCCAATTCCTATCGCATCACGCTCCTCGGGGCGCCGGTCGGAGAATCAGAAGTGTTCCCGGACCGCGAGATGGCCATCAATCCGGGTCAGGTGTCGGGCACCGTGCCGGGATCACCCACCAAGGATCCGGCGTTCGGCTTAGAAGCGCTTTGGATCGACAAAGCGCGGCGCGAGCAGGCGCAGTCCCAAGGCTATACCGTGGTCGACGCCTCGAGCGTCATCGCGACCCACTTGAGCCATTTGTTGCAGTCCCATGCGTACGAACTGCTCGGCCACGAGGAAGTCCAGCAGCTACTCAACCGGCTGGCCAAGACCGCGCCGAAGCTGATCGAGGACTTGGTGCCGAAACTGCTGCCGATGAGCGCCGTGGTCAAGGTGCTGCAGTACTTGTTGCTGGAGCGCGTGCCGATCCGCAACCTGCGCACCATCTGCGAAACCCTGGCGGAACTTGCGCCGAAGGTCCAGGACCCGGTGGCGCTGGTTGCCGCGGTGCGCGTCGCCCTCGGCCGCAGCATCGTGCAGAACGTGGGCGGATTGCGCGAGGAACTGCCGGTCATAACGCTCGATCCCGCGCTCGAACAAGTGTTGCAAGACTCGATGAACGGCGGCGGCGACGGTGCGCCCGGCTTCGAGCCCGGCCTCGCCGATCGCATTCAAACCTCGCTCGGCGACAGCGCACGGCGGCAGGAGGCGGCGGGCGAACCTGCGGTGCTGCTGGTGGCGCCGAAACTGCGCCCCTGGATCGCCAAGCTCATGCGCCACGCGACGCCGACCCTGGCGGTGCTGGCCTACAACGAAATTCCCGAGAACCGCCGCATCCGCGTCATCGCGGCGGTTGGACGATGACGACTAACGATGGATGGAGAGCGACATGAAGATCAAGCGTTACACAGCTGAGAGCATGCGGGCCGCACTCGCTCAAGTCAGGGCGGAGCAGGGGCCTGATGCCGTCATCTTGTCGAGCCGTCGCGGTCCGGAGGGCATCGAGGTAATCGCAGCCGTGGATTACGACGAGGCGTTATTCGCCGATGCCAACCGCCAACGCGGCGCATTGTCCGCTGAAGCCGCGGCAGAACCGCCGGGGGCGCCCCCGCCCGCGGCGGTGTCCTCGCCCGCCGCGACGATGCCGCCTAAGGCGGTGCGCAAAGCTGCGCCGGCAGCGACAGCCGCGCCGCCGCGGACCGCCGCGCCGGCAGGGACAGCCGCGCCGGCAGCGACAGCCGCGCCGGTGCGAAGAGCTGTGCCCGTGCTGACATCCGCGCCGCTGCTGCGACGTGCGCCGGTACCGGCATCCGCGGCCTCTGCCGCGGCGATGCCTCCTCCTGAGCCGTTACCGAACGGGCGCACCGACATGAGCTACGCACTGATCGAGCGTGAGATGCACGAAATGCGGCGCCTGATCGAAACCGGCATGGCCGGTCTCAGCTGGAGCGACACACGCCGGCAGGATCCTTTGAAGGCGCGCGTGTTGGAGCGATTGTCGGACATGGACATCGCACCGGACGTGGCGCGGGCGATCGCGGCACAATCGCCGCGACGGACGACTTTGGAGAACGTCGACAACATTCCGCTGGCGTTGCTGGTCAAGCACCTGCCGACCTGCATCGACACGACCGCGGACGCGGGCGGCATAACTGCCTTGGTGGGACCCACGGGCGCCGGCAAGACCACGACCATCGCCAAGCTCGCCGCGCGTTGGTGTCTCAAGCACGGCAGCAAGGACTTGGCGCTCATCAGCACCGATGCCTATCGGATCGGCGCGCGCGAACAGCTCACGAGCTATGCACGAATCTTCGATGCCCCCATGTACCCGGCGAACAGCGCCAAGGAATTGCAGCGCTTGCTGGTCTTGTTGAGCGACAAGAAGCTCGTGCTCATCGACACCGCAGGCATGGGGCCGCGCGATGTGCGGCTGGCCGAGCAGCTGGCGGCCTTGAAGCTGGGCGCCGCGCAGGCGAAGGTGTTGCTGGCTCTGCCGGCGCAAGGGGAAGGTCACGCGCTCGAGGAAATCGTGCAGGCGTTCAAGCGCGTATCACCCGACGCTTGCATCCTCACCAAAGTGGACGAAGCGGCGAGCCTGGGCGGGGTGCTGTCGACCACCATCCGCCACAAATTGAAGATCGCCTATATCTGCGATGGGCAACGAGTTCCCGAGGATCTGCACGCAGCGGAAGGTCGGCGCGTCTGGCTGGTGAAAGCCGCGCTGCGTTTGAAACAAGGAGCGCCGCGGTTTCGAGACGAAGCCTATCTGGCGCGCAACTTCGGCGGAGCACATGCCCATGGATAATATCCGACTATCACCCGATCGCATGGCCAGATTGGCCGGTATCAACGCATCGCGCCCGGTCAAGGTCATCGCAGTCACCGGCGGCAAGGGCGGCGTCGGCAAGACCAGCGTGTCGGCCAATCTGGCCGTCTCGATGGCGGCGCGAGGCCGCGACGTCATGCTGGTCGACGCCGACCTTGGGTTGGCCAACGTGGATGTCGTGCTCGGCCTGCGCACGCGATTTCACCTGGGCCACGTTCTTCAAGGCGAGTGCGCCTTGGAGGATGCCATCGTCACCGGCCCGCACGGCCTGCAGGTGGTGCCCGGGGCATCCGGCTACAAGCGCATGGCCAACCTCACGCCCGCCGAAAACGCAGGCATCGTGCGCGCGTTCAGCGACTTGTATCACCAGGTCGAGGTGCTCATCGTCGATACCGCGGCCGGTTTGCACGACAGCGTGATGACCTTCAGCCAGGCAGCGCAGCACGTGCTGGTGGTGGTGTGCGACGAACCGGCATCGATCACCGACGCCTATGCATTGATCAAGGTGCTGAGCCGCGAACACGGGGTGCAACGATTTCAGATACTGGCGAACCAAACGCGCAAATCCGCCGAAGGGCCGGCGCTATTCGAAAAGATCAAGCGCGTCTGTGACCGGTTTCTCAACGTGACGCTCGAGTTCGCCGGGTCCGTGCCTTACGACGATTACCTGCGCCGGGCCGTCCAGCACCAATCAGCGGTCGTCGATACATTCCCCGCGTCTATTTCCTCGATGGCGCTCAAGAAACTCGCGGCGAAAGCCGATACATGGTCAGCACCACAGGGAGCCCGGGGACACCTGGAGTTCTTCGTGGAACGAATGGTAGGGGCCCAGATGGGTTCTGCGACGGTATTGCAATGAGAGCAAGCACACAATATACGAACCTACAGAAGCGCGGCCCCAAAACGGCCGCCTCCGAGCGCGTACCTGTCGATCAGGTGCCGCACGAAGAATTGGTGTTGAAACACGCCGATTTGGTCAAGCGTATCGCCTACCACCTGGTCAGCCGCATGCCGCCGAACGTCGAAGTCGATGATCTGATCCAGTCCGGCATGATCGGATTGTTGGATGCGGCGAAGCATTATTCGGCCACCAAGGGCGCCAATTTCGAGACGTACGCCGGCATACGTATTCGCGGCGCGATGCTCGACGAGGTGCGCAAGTCCGATTGGACGCCACGCTCGGTGCATCGCAACATGCG
>Ga0116231_10006408_pt1 | contig 22448 bp, 18 predicted proteins | sample S1TSphgellanicum_2_FD_89695 | JGI IMG/M metagenome (GOLD analysis project Ga0116231, IMG submission 89695) | Host-associated microbial communities from peat moss isolated from Minnesota, USA - S1T2_Fd - Sphagnum magellanicum MG | ecosystem: Host-associated > Plants > Peat moss > Unclassified...
AATAAAGTTTTTAATAAAATGAAAATATATTTTGTGAAAATTTTTGTAATTATTATTTTTTTTTTTTTTATTTTATTTTTAAGTTTTTTTTTTTTTTTTTTTTTTGGTTTTTGGTTAGGATGTTGTTTCTGAAGATAATCACAAATTGATTTGGTTTCTCCTAATTCAGATTTTTTTGCCTAGGCAAGAGATGTCACTTGCTATTGTTGGTGTTTCTTTGCATTCAAGATTTTGTTGATCATGTGTTTTTACTTTTTTTTTTTGGGTTGCTTTCTATTCTATTTCCTCTTGGCACAAGATGTTGATATTGAAGATCATGTAGTATGATGCAATTAATGCAATTGTTATTGATTCATTCCTTCTTGTTGATGAAGGACATGGTGTAGTTGATGAAGGGTTTTAGGGTGTTGATGTTGCTTTTAAACAACAAAAAAATGTTGTTACTGTTGTTGGTGGTGATATTTGTTTAGAGAGATAAGAGATTTTTTATTTTGTTGGTGGTCTTTAGGAGAATGTCATTGTCCAAGCCCCAAAACCAAGTAAGGAACATGATGATGTTGAAGATAGTTTTTAGAATTAGCTCTTTGTCATGGAGCTTCCAAAGCAATTCATGGGCAACAATTGCTTCAAATGTTGAATGCAAACACATTGTTTGGGCATATATTCAATCATCTTCAGAACTGTGCCATTATAATCAACTTGGTTTTTGATTTGAAAACAATTCATGTTGTTGTAGCAAACATTGCAGACAAGACTATATTGTAATTGTTTTTTTCACATAGCTTTGATTTCCAACATTTCACATTTGAGATTGAGTTTCAACTTTGCAAATTTCACATTGAGCTTCATTTGAGCCTTTTAGATTTGACATGGAGTTTTACTTCAGATTTTCAATTTCAGATTGACTTTTAGTTGAGGTGTGATTCATTTGAATTTGAGCTTTCATTGAGCTCTGACTTGAACCTTTTGTATCTCTAATTGTTGGGCATGAGAAGCTAGATTGGGCATCATGGGTAATTGCCAAATGTGCAGGGTAATTGCGTAGGGTAATGCCAAATTGCGCCAAGGTAATTGCCAAATTGCACATCCACGATGCCCATGCCCATGGGTAATCCATGTGCATCGTTGGCTTCAATACCAAATTTACCTTAATTTAATGTGCCATTTAATGCACCAAGGTAATGTGCAGGATATTTTGGCAGGATAATTGCGCAGGGTAATGCCGGGCGTGGATGAGGGGCATTACTGGAAGTAGGGCTCATGTGAGGCGATACTTGATCACTGGCTCAATTCCAGTAATGCCCTTCGTCTTCTGGCATTATCTCTGTGGTGTTACACTGCGGAAAGGTGCTGCAGAAAAATTCTTTTTCTTTCTATGACCAAAATCTGCAGAAAATGGAAGAACTTGCTCCAGATAGGGAAGATCCCTTCGTGGAACTTCCCACTTCAAGAACAAAATAACCCGTCCCTTTAAGTGATGGCAAATTACAGTACAGAATATGGCCCCCAAACACACTAGAAAATTTTCTGCGGGTCTTCATGTATAGGAGAAGGGCCTGCGTACAGCCTTCCATGATTTGAGATCTGTGCCCGAGGCCAGTAGGCCAAGGGAACAATTTGAAAATTACGAAAGAGCTTGTACTCAGGTCTTTTTCCTACGTAAAGCAGAGCTGGGATTTTTTCATTTTTTAGAAATAGTGACAGGCTGGCTCGTACCTTCCGCTGGTCAGAGGATCCCAGTACAGCCTGGCTAGTACCTTCCACCGCAGAAGATCCCGCTTGCCGAAAACAGGTTTCTTCAGGCTGGTAGGCTAAGGGAGCTGAAAATACGAAGGAAAAATCCAGGCAGTGCTTTAGGTGCTGGTGCTAAGCAGGCAGAGGAGAGAAGAGAAAGTTGTTCTGGAGGCACAAGGATTCAATTTTGAGGTGTGATAGTCTGCTCTAACTTATTATGTAGTAACTCTCAGTTTATAGGAGAACCTTGAATTCAATGGTAGCTTTTGTTTTTGAACATGATTATATAGTTGAATGAGCTAATAATTTAAATGATTCTGGCAGCGCTGCCAGCCAGAATCATGGCTTGTGTCGTCTGGATGTTTGAAGAACATGTCAATGGGTGGGCTTCTAGGCTCTTTGACGTGGAACTAGGCTTCTGGTTGATGAAGGAACCATCTAGCCATGGTTCTCCTGTGGGTGGAATAGGACAATATTATCTTTTATGGATATGGTAGTAGGCTAAGTATGGGTCTGCGTTTCTTGCTGCTGTGCATCATGTTGACAAACTTCGTGAACCCATGTCCTGAGCCAACAATGTATGTAATCTGAAATCTTTGAAACCGAGTTTGCAGCAGTTAGTCTGGTGGAGGTGGGACTCGTAGTGATGCATCTGAGTCCCACCAGATCAACCAACTTCACTTGGATGTGTACACTGGTGGTGAATTACGCGTCATCAGTCTGGGTTTGGGTCAATTCTTTTGGAGATGGATTCATTGCAAGGGAGCTTAAGTTTGTATCTGCTGTTGCAAAGAGAAATGATTATGAGCAGTGTGGCCTGATTACAAGTTGGGCTTAAGGGTTGGTCTGAAGTCTGGCAGTGGCACAAAGAAAGGGTTTGGTTTTTCCATGGATGTTCCCATGTCTTCTTGTCCTGTGAAGTTATGGGAAAGATATGGGGTTTTAGCTTTCATGAACAGGGAGGGAGGGATGAATGAATTTGGCCACATTCAACCAGCACCCACCAGCACACCATCCACTGGATGCCCATTATTATTCAGTTGTGAATGAACCTCAACTGAGTTAATATTTGGTTTCACCTTGGTAACCAATTCTGTAATAAATAGTTCTCATATGTAGGTAGATAGGTAGGAAACTAGGTGACTACTAGGTATGAAGATGGTTTATACATAGGTAAGGGCTGTTTTTACTACCAACCTACTAAGAACCTGCTTGAGGGTTGTTTGTAGCTAGGTAGTAAAAAAAAAAGCAACCTAGCTAACCACCATGGTTAGATAGGGAACTGGAACCCAACAGAAAACTGTTTCCTGATCACTTATCATCCATCCTTCATGGTGCACTGGTTTCACTATGGCGGATGAATTCACTGGCACTGTGTGTTGTACTAGTCCTGGCATCAAAGAATTGACAAGACTGGTATTGCCCTGAGGCAATACCAGCCTTAAACCAATACCTGCCTAGTAGGGACTTGAGAGTAGTACCAGCCTCATACCAATACCTCCCTGGTAGTGACTTGAGGTCATACCAGTTTAATACCCGGCCTGACTCAATCTCAATATCAGGTATATACCTGCCACATACCAGCCAAAAATCAGCCTTGGACCCTAATATTAGGACTGGTATGAAAGTTTTAAGAAAATCCCATACCCATAATAGGCTGGTGTATATATATCCGACACCATTAGCAGCTGGTATGTTCTAAAGTTGATACCCACCCAAGTTCCAACACTAGTCTCCACTGATTAGTGGAGTACTTTTCCCATGCTCAGTTGGTGCTGGATCAGACCAACTGCTCTGAATCACACTGATCAAAACTCTCAGGGAGCTTTGGATCCCTTTGCCTGCAAATGCATTTCCCTTGTTGCAAAGGGTTGTTGGCTTGTACCCATTAGTAAGTGGTACCTATAAAATGAGATCTCAATCTGTGTACCATATAAAGTATATTCATGAGGTAGAGGACCGCATAAAGTATTACAATTACATTCATCCATTGATTAGATCATATAGCTGCTTTTGTTGTTTTCTGGGGGCGTTTGAGAGCCCATGTCACAAAATCATACCATTAGTACATTCCATGTTGGCCAAGTAACGAATAAGATACGCAGCTCTAAGTACTATAATGCAGGAAAATTCTCAAGACATGTAAGGAGGATATGCAGCTCTTAAGGGCTATATGCATCGAGTATGGATGTTCATCCAAATGGGAAACGTTGCAAATCCATGACATGACATTGCATGAGGGGTATTTTGTTCACCCATGGCAAGATGTTCATCAATGTGCTCAATGCATTAGAGGAATGTTTTCACAAGTAAGAACCTTCAAGTTTTGTACATATTATAACTGAAGTTAGATAAGTTGTGGCTGACTTCTGAGGTCTCACATAATGAAGGCAAATGGACTTCGGAACATTAGACTACTATGGTAGATAGGATTGTACATGCAGTAATGAATCTTCACTACTGTAAAAGGATCCAATTTTTGCCATAGAACTTGTTGGAATTCTAACTAATTTTAATAGATGTAAAATAGCTTGAGTTTCATTTTAAAAATAGATCAAATGATGCTAACTTTGATTTCAAATCTTCACATACCTTAGACAACATGATTGATCTGAAGCAATTTGATCACATTGTCAATTTTGTTTTTTGATGCATTTTAAAGAATTAAATCCCTTGGTGTATGTGCGTCTTTGGGTACCCTGAACTTTCATTCTGGCGATTTGTTTTTTATGTGGGTTTAATATTTCTAGCATGCAAATTGTCTTTCAGGTGGTTAGATTGCAACATTAGTCCTATTCCACTACCTATTAACCAAATGAGTTCTAAATGAACAACAAATTCCTGTTCCTGATCCTCATAATCAGACATGAAACAAATCTTGACTTGCTTATTTAAAAACATATTTTGTAAAATAAGTGGTTGGCTGTATGGTAAGAGTGCATAATGTGTGTGGATATGCTCAAGCTTCCCCAATGACATTTGAGGAAGGACTTCTGTAGCTTTGCTAAGGTTAGTTTGCCGGGGGAGGTGGGGGGAAGCGAGGCTGCTTTCATGAATTTGCAACCGAAACTCACCTTTTCTATGGCTCCTTTTTCTCTCATTTCAAGGTACTATACCTTTGGAAACATAGGTAGATCATGCAACGAAGGAAGGGGATGGTTTTTACACCTATTCCTTAAGGGTGGAAGCAATCTTATACTATGAGAAGGCATAAATTTTTTTCTCACTCTTCAGGAAAATGCATTAAAGTTATCTATAAAACAATTCTCATTTTGGGCCTCACTCTATGGACTCATTCTATCTTTTAAGCTATCCATAAAGTCCACCACTCTCCTCAAAACTAAGGATGAATATCTCAAGTGGTCACTATAGTTTCTATTCTAAGCACATTACGAGCTATTCATAAAATCCACCAAAGTGAGGATCACTCTTCAAATAAATCTAAGGATGAATATCCTCAAGTGATCACCATAGTTTTTATTCTAATCACATTACAGTCTATTTAGGTTGTTGCTATGTAAATTAAGGGGTTAACTAGGTTAGGTCTTAACTAGGGGTTTCCTATAGTCTATGTATGGAGCTACTAAGGGGACTCCCTAGTTAGGTCCTATTTAGGGCCTACCTAGGGATCATTTAAGATAAGGGCTATCAAAAGCCTACATATAAAGTTACATAGGTATCACTTAAGGTGTTACATAGAGTTACCTAGGGATTGATCTAAGTTATGGGATCTTTAAAAGCTACTTAAGAAATTACATAGGGACTACATAAGGTGTTATGAATCAACCCTAAGTAGCTCTAGGTAGTGTCTTAATTAATTCCTAAATTCTTTTAATTTACAAAAATCCCTAGCTAGCTCCATAAATAAGTTTTATGTAATTTTGTGAGTAGCCCTTAAATATCCCATACTTTAAGTAGGCTCCTAAATGTCTCCTTAGGAAGTCCTTAGGTAGGCCATATATAACCCGTCCAGTAATCCTTAGATATCTCTTAACCTAAGCAGGTCTCTAAATGTTTCCCTACGTATTTGGGTAGCTCCCTAAGTAAGCCGAGATATCCCATAATTTAGATAAGGCCTTAGGTGTTTCCCTACCTAATCCTTATGTAGCCAACCTTCTAGGTAGACCTTAATTAGTTCCTTATGTAAGCTTTTGACAGTCCTTATCTTAGATAGTCCTTTAGGTAAGCCTATGTAGCTTCCTTTTGCACCATGCTGAGCCTTTAGATATCCCCCCTAATTTAAGAAAATTTCAACTAGCTCTTAAGTAAGTTTTGTGTAATTCTCTAAGTAACTCTTACTAATTTTTTTTCAAGTGCTTTATGGTTTTGCTCAGGGTAATAAGGGCAAATATTATTGTTTGGGAGGAAGCTTACGTGCCTCTTATATATAGGCCTAGTCCTGGAAAAAAGAAAAAAGAAACCCTTAAGATAATGTACATATATCGCATTTGCTGAAATTTTACTCTTGAAGGTAAAGCTATTTCGTGTTTAACATACCCATGAGAGTGATGATAAAGGAGAAATATGGGTATGATCAATTTACCCTGCAGATGCCTTATGGCAATTGTGAAAGATATATTTGTGTTAATGCCTTTGCTAACTTCTGGTCTAATGCCTTTACACCAAATGTTGGTAAAAAAAAAAGGTACCCTCCCATCAATAGTATGAATTTGGGTGAGTATTCAAGTTATTTACCAGGGAAGCAACATATGTATCAAGTATCACATAGCTATCTATGAAAGGGCACAAGTGAGTAAATTGATACACACACACAGAGGTCAGATCCGCCAGAAATTTCCTGGTGTATTTGAAAGACATGTTATAATATAACATGCAAATTTTTCACCAGCACCAGACTCAGCTTTACAATTTTGGTTTTGCAGTTTGTAAAATCCCCTATTAGAGTTATCCGTAAAGTCACCCTGTCTTCACCCTGTTTTTGGGCCTGCTTTCACCTCCTATCCCTTCTTTCAGTGGTATCCACCCAAGGTGTACCTATTATGAAGGACTCAGGACAGAGACTTTTCAATTTCAAAGAGTCCGGGACTTTATTACTAGAGGAGGACGAGGAGGAGGAGGACTCATATGGGTATTCTTGTTATGTGATTCACTTAGTTAAGTTAGTTGTAAGGATAACAATGATGATGCTTTTGCAGAGGTTACACCAACCAACAGGACAAACAAATTCTTTCAGGATATGGTGATGGCCTGGCCCACAAGCATGCATTTTGCATTGGTTGTGTTGTAAAGGACATACATCATGAATGGGGGGCAAGTGAAAAGTGGATGATATTACCTACCTGAAAGTTAAAAGGATGAGAGTGAATTTCATCCCTCTTTCATCCACTTTCATAACCCTAGGTGGATGAATAAAAGTAGACTCTTATGTAATGTAAATGTGTGTATCAATGTGGAGGCAATTTGTGAATGAGGAAACAAAACATGAAACAGGTTGAGATGCACAACATACCTTTCAGAGTTCATCCTTAAAGTAGGTACCCCAAACTAGGGAGGAATTGGGACCCAGTTTTGGCAAAACTGAAGACGAAATCAGATGCTAGGATGAAAACAGTACAAAGGGATACTGATACCCAGTTTCATTTAACAATATAGCTTTGCAGTTTCGCTCTCTTTTACAGCTACACTAAAATTGGGGATGAAATAGGGATTACAGCGTCAAATGAGGGCCCAAAGACAGGGTGACTTTAAGGGTAACTCTAATATGATTGTAAGATGAACAAACAAGAAAACAAGAGGGTGTCATTTACCAACATTTTGATGTCAAATAATTATTTTACTAAATTCCATTTTATAAAAAGGAATATTCTATAATATTGTAAAATATTCTCTATTATCCTTCACAATTTTCTTCTTTGAAAAAAAAGTTTTTTTCTTTTTGAAAAATGTAAAGATTTCTGAAAATTATGTACTTAGTGTTGAAGCTGCCAAGGTAGTAGTACCTACTACTGGAGTAATTCACATACCGGAGTAGGTACCTTGGCAGCTTCAACACTAATTGTATTACTTTCCGAAAATGCTTGTCTACTTTCATGGCTGTCCTGTAGCCAAATTTGGCTCTTTCTACTTCACCTTGTGAGAGGATGAGGATCACCAGTCCACCTACTTTGACAATATTGAGACACCCAAGTTTTTTTTTGGGGTCACCATGGTGTGAAAATTAACCCCAAAAATTTATTTATTAAAAATTAGATAAATAAAAATAAATAAATAAAAACAAAAACAAAGCACTTAGCCTACTAGGGGGTAGAAGAAGGGATCTGAGAGATGACCAAAACTTGGTGCTGTTGGGAACAGAGTTTGGTTGGAGGAAAGGATGAAAGTGGATGAACGAGGGATGAAATCTATGTAGAGACAGAGACGGTTGTGGTTTTTTGTTTTGTCTTGTTTTGGAGAGTGCGAAAGACGCTGTAGAATGGGGAGGGGAGAGATGTCGATGGCGCTCAAAAACTCGCTAACTCGCTCTCTTGCTCGCTCGAGAGAATACAAAAGCCGCTGCAAATTTTTTGCGAGTCTTTTGCTAGATTCCCCACCCAACATGTCCATTGATGAAAGAAATTCCCCTTCCCCTCCCTTTCTTTTTCCCTGTAAACTTCTCTTTCAAGTTTTTTTCTTGGCATAAATAATGCCGTTGTTGTAGTGTACTTACGAGCTTGTGTGTGAAGAAAGAAACCTTTGTGAATTTCTGCCAGCCTCATTGAATCTTTGCTTTTGCTGGGTAGCCATCTTCTTCTTGTCGAGACCATTCAGTGCCTGAGGCACTCGTTTGTATACAGAGTTCGTTTTCTGCAGAGTCCACCAGGCTTGTATCTCCTTTCTTGCCTCCGAAGAAGCACCAAGTTTCAGGGGAATTTTTATTTTTTTTGCAATTGCATTCTCTAATAGGAGGAGAAAGAAGCTCTTGAGAGACCAGGGGAGCAAAACAACATATGTAGAATGCGATGCCCATGTGCTAGCCATGATAGTTCGAAGACTTCTCACATCATCAGTTTGCAAGCACCCATCTTGTCGGGATTATGATGCCTTTCTTCCTCAAGTGCGAGAAAGATGAGAATTCAAAACAGTTCATTTGTGAATAGTCTGTCTACAGAGATGCGTGCTTACTACATGAGAGGTGGAAGAGCAGCTTCTTGCATTTGACAGGAAGAAGCTTCTCGCAGTCACATGAGTAGTCAGTCAGTCTCCAGCTTCTTGTAACTGCAATAGCTGTAAGCATAACTGCACCACTGTCAGTACCATAACTGTTTTTCTTTTCTTTTTTTGGTTGTTGCTCCTCATCAAGTATGTTAGGGTCTCATCATCATCCCTCCCAATAAATATATTGAGACATGATGGTGCGTACCCCATCTTCTGACTTCTTGCAATTCTTGAACTACTATACTCTCTATTCTCTGTCCCCTGCAGAAGAGATTACCATATGCATTGAGATAGGGAGTATTGCGTTTCAGGTTTATATGGGGAATGCCATTCCATTCTTTGATTTTGTGCCGTAGGCTCGCTCTTCAGGAGTTTGATATTTTGCAGAGGATGAGTTGTTGTTATATGTCTAGCTTCTTCTTTGTCTTCTTGGTCATTCTCTAAGTATTCTCTGCTTGCAAATGACCTAGACCTGCTTTTTCTCTCCTCTCGATGCAGTGAGTTACATCTCTGGATCTCCTGCAATGTATGTGACTGTTTGGGTGCTTCATTGTGCTGTGTCCACAGAGGGTATCCCACAGCACGGTGCTCATCATCTCCATTTGATATGGTGTTAGCAGGGAGCTTCCAAGCTTCAGCAGTGGGGACAAAATCCACAGAATGGCTGCAGGAGATGCTCGCACCATGTGGCAGCGGACAGCCTCGATTTGCATGTTAGCAAAAGATCAAGACAGTGCTGCTGTCCGTGCTCCTAAATTGGCCCATTGTCCAGTCCTACCTAAGCTGGCACAGATTGATATCATTCCACCTGAAGCAGTGAGAGTTGTGGAGCATACACCACCATCTTACTGTTGGACCAACAGCAGCAGCTGGGCCTCAATGGACACAAAGACAATCTGGCACCTAAGCCCAAGTGCTGCATACTGCGATTACCGCTCTGAGTATCTGGGATCAGATGAAATGCTTGAAGCCTTTCGGTGTACGAAGCCTGCAGGCTTACAGGCTCTTGCAGCCGAATGCAGTGGCAACCTAAAGGGCTACAGTACAGGTTAGTGCTGTGTCATTAGATGCACCTGCTTGATGCTGACCTTGTTTGAGTAGTAGTTGTGTTACTCAAGGAATTGGTGCTGCTTATTATCGGCAAATTGGATTGGTTTTCCATACAGTGGGGAATCAGGATACTCTAGACTTCATATCTTCTTGTGCAGCAAGTTATTACAAACAACTATATTTCAGGGTTTAGTATGATGGAGAGGGGCTTGTGGTCATGTCTTCAGCACAATCTGAGATGCTAGTGATGATCAACACTGGTTCAAGTCAAGTTTTTTGTTTAATGATTATTGAATCATTTCCTAATTTCAAGAGCAAATTGGTCCAGTTCTGATGGGTGTTGCATCTGAGAATGCAACAGGTGCTGAACTTGAGTGGCAGTGGATTGTAGACCCCATTTCTGGGCTTGGTGTGTCGTTCCATGCTGCAGAAGCAAAGGAGATCAACAGAAAAGAAGAGGCAGCAAGTTTAAGTGGGGGAGATAACGAACAAGGATTTGGAGAAAATACAGGAAAGGACACAACATCCAAGAGTGATTCATTACTGGAAAGAAGCCTGAAAGAGTCACCGGTGCTGTTATTGAATTGTGGTGCAGAAGCAACAGAATTGCCAGCAGTGCAAGTAGGAATCCAGCAGAAGGAGAATACAGATACAGTCATGCAACTATCAGGGACGTGTTTGAGTGATGAGCAAACTGTGGAAATGCAAGGAATCCAACATCATGGAACTATGGACACAAGCACACAACTGAGGGGAAAGTCTTTTATTGATGGGCAGTGTGCTGAGATCTTTGTTTCAGATTTTAGGAAGGTGGTGGAAACTCCAGCAACTTTGGCAAGCAGTGTCTCATGGCGCACTGCAAACAAGGAGGCACTAGCTGCCTTGGTAGCACAGAAATCAGCAGCGCGATTAGAGAATTGTGATCTCCCCACTCCACTGTCAAAATCTTTGTTGACAGCAGCACCACAGATGGTTGAACCAGAGGCTTCACAAATTATGGAACAAAATCTGATAGCTTCAATTTTTCAAGCTGGTGGTGACCTGATGCACTCAGAGAGCCTGGAGCTACCAGCTTCTCCTTTAACTCTTGGGAGGTCAGAAACAAACTCTGGAGATTATCAAGTTTGCAGGATGATTTCTCAGCCCCTTACTGTACCAACTATTCATCATGTATCATCCAACCTCTTCCATGGATCACACAGCTTAAGGTATGTACTGATTTCTTTTCTCTCTGACCTTTTTATTGCAGGAGAATTGTCTTAGACGGCATTCTAGATTGCATGCATATTATCCTGCATCACTACCCCATATTATCAACAGAGTAGTGTCAATGAAAATGTCACCCATGATGATGAAGGCAGCAAGTTCGATTCTGCTTTGTTGCCTCCCAAACCTTGGCAAACAGTCGTGATCCATGCTGCTTTATGTTCCCTTCATTTCCATATTTGTGTCCGTAAGATGTTGTCTGATGCTGATAGTCCTGACATTTGTACTGCAGTAGCACAGACAACAGAACCAGACTCTGGAATCCTGGGGTAGAGGAAATAAGTAGCAGCTTTGGCAAGGAGTCAGGACTATTTGGGGAAGCATTATGCCACTCACAGACACGAGCAAGAGAAGCAGAGAAGCGTGCTGAGCAGTCATTCCAGGACTGCAAGAAGCTTTCACACTTGTTCTTCCGAGAGGCATCATTGTCACTCACCTACAGACAGTGGATAAGCACCCTCCAAGCAGAAAACACTTGCCTCAAAATGTACATGAGAAACCAGAGAGCCACAGTCCAATGGCAACAAAGCTTATTCTCTCCTTTCACAGCCATCGATCATATGTTGAGGTTGCAGGACTACAAGAATGAGCATGGGTGTAGTAGTAGTAGTAGGAAATTGCTTGAGCCATTGTCAGCTATATGGGCTGAGAAAGAGTGCAGGGGAAATTTTGACAACAATCAAGGTCAAGATGGGGCAGACATTCTTATGAGCTGTACTCTTAGTTTTGCATTTGCTTTGGGTCTTAGTCTTGCCAGTGCTGGCCTGATGCTAGGATGGAGCATGGGTTGGATCCTTCTGGCATATTAGCCGGCAGCATTCCTTGCACAGCGAATCTCCCATTGCACATTCCCATGATGACAAGATGTGAAGCTGTTTCAACTTTCCTGAGGAAATCCTGGCAAAGTAAGGAATGTGGCATGTGTATCTCCACTCCACTGTAATTCTATTGTCATTTTCAGGGGAGGGAAACTATGCATGGGTGTCTTGCTCCAACTCTGCGTGGTAACTGGAACAATTTTCTGCATAAAAGAATAAGTTTTATGTTGCCAGATCTTTACCACCTGAAACCCAAATCACATTCTGCAACCCAGGATGTAACCCTTTCATGAGATGAACACACCACATTCTACAGGGCCTGAAAACTGCCTTGGGCCTTAGAGTTCAAAGATGAGTTCTTGGAACATTTTCAATATTCTTGGAATAACCGTTCAATCCAATGGACTGCATATATGTACAGTTTTGAATACAGAAGAAATACAAGTTTTGCACATCTTGTTTCTGCTTGATATTAGTTGATGAAAGCTTCAGATACAGATGCTATTATTAATGATCAAAGCAGATAACAAATTGTAAACCTTCCATTGAAAATTCTACCCAGGCATATGCTAGGATATTTTTGCTTGTCAGATGTGAAAGCCAAGATCTGTGGGGCAAAATTTTGTGCGTCAAAAAGACCGCATGGCTTCAAGAGAGGCTCCTCAGGCCCTAGAGATTTAACACTAAGTCACAATGTGCAATGTCACTAAGTTTTGCATAAATTCACAACAATAATTGTAAAACAATAGACAAGCCAATATCAACCAATCTCAGGCAAAAAACTTGCCTTCAAAATAATCTTTTAACACAGGAACTCGGACATTAGAACTTGTCCTTTTGAGCTGCAGAAAAAACTGGCTACAGAAAGCCACCAACACACAGGGTAGCTTGCAAGTTTTGTCTACTTGAGTGGGATGAACCGAGAAGAGTGTGTAGCTCCAATACCAGGCCGCCCATGCTTCACAGGCTTGTAGGAAATGGAAAACTCAGCCAAATAGTGACCAATCATCTCTGGCTGCATGCAATGCCCATCACATACCCAAATAAAAAAGTCAGAACTTGAGCTGTAGGAGTTATGAAAAGCAGGTGTAGATCATAAAATTGGATAAGAACTTGCAATACCAGGGGTAATTCATATATTCCAACTGGAAATGATCGGCTTTCCAAAGGGAGAGATTGTCTGTAACTTCCTGAAATCGAAGGGCTCAGTATGACTTCAGACATTCACAACCCACAGAAAGTATCCAATGACTCAGAGAGGAGATCTCTGTTCCATGACACAATTACTCATGCTAGAATGGACTTCGAGCTATGGATGGACATGTTAAGTTTCTTTCAGTCCAACAGCAAAAACTTCTGCAAAGACTGGAAAAATAACAGGCCAAAGACCCATGGACACTTCTCATATCCATGAGATGGCACAGACAAAACTCCACATCAACAATTTGAAGGTCTGTCAGATCCAGCAAAGACAAAACTAATATAACAATAATGAGTGCAGTCATAAACTCATGAGCATCACCCACAAAAGTGTTACATGATCATCTTTATCATGAATAGCAATGGTGAAGTGCCATGACTCCACACTGACTTTTTCAGCTCCTTACTTTCGGTGTAGATAAGTACATAATAAACTGACCAAAATCTTGGGCAAATTATTCTACTAAAATCTGCATCCTAAGTTTCTGTTGTATTTCTGGAAGCATCAGATAGTATCAATAGTATCAACATGTTTGACGCCATGGGCATATGTGGATGCTCTCACATACCTTGATCTCAACCTGGTTGAAGGTCTTGCCATTGTACACACCAATCACGCTTCCAATCATCTCTGGTACAATGATCATGTTGCGAAGATGTGTCCTTACAGGCTCTGGCTTCTCACCTGAAGGAGCCTCCCGCTTCTGCAAGGAAGGTTGACAAAGAGATTTCTTCAAGATCAGAACATTTCAAACACAGCATTCACAAACATGAAGCTCAGATGAAGTTTCACATATCTCTAAATTCATTAACACAGACACATGAACTTACTGCTTTGCGGAGTTTCTTGATCAAGGCCATGGGCTTGCGTTTCAAACCCCTCTGAAACCTGTTACCCAAATACCAACCGATAAAACCATACAATCAGTCAGAAAAGATGGAAATCATACTCTCTTACACCTTTCTTCATTACATTTTCTGTTGTACAGCAGAGGAAATACTGACATCAACAATAATTCTACCATATAAGTTGCTAGTTGGAATTCATTCCAGGTGGATAATGAATATGGTAGAGAAGCAAAAATCCTCTGAAACCCTAGAAACCCTGAAATCCTCTCTCGCTGTTAGCACTCAATGGCTCAAGATATTGTCCAGGCCGTTGAGGCGTAATGGCACCTACCTACGCCGTGCACGGGCATGGAAGAGCTCGACAAGCTCATCCGAGCTCATATCGAGGAGAGCATCGAGGTCCACTCCACGGAAGGTAAACTTCTTGAACGTTCTCTTCTTCGGCTGCACCGTTCCGAGTTCGGCATCAACGTCCGCCTGCAAACGCAAAAATAAAAAAACGTCCAGAAATAAAACACCAGACTAAAAACCACTAAAAACCTCCTCCCAAGACAACTACACACGAACGGAAGCGTAACCACAGCTATACACCAGTCCGGCAAAAAACAAAACTCTTCCAAATGCAAAACGTGACATAGTCATAAAAGATTTTTACAAATTCCCACCAAAAAAAAAACCCACTGCACACATCGCCTAGAAGACAATGTACACCCCACTCTCCACCCCCACGCCCCCAAAAAGCAAGAAAAACAAGGAAAAACCCCGTGAAAAAAATCAGAAAAAGGCTATATAGATGGACACGCGCAAGAGCAGGGCCGTCTGATGCGTACCATGTTGAAGCGCTTGCAAGAAAGCTGTCGCGCGAAGCTTGTGAAGAGTCGGAGACGGCGGAGACCAAAACTCAGAGCAAAAGAAGCCAAACTCTGAACCCTATTTTTCCTGTTGTACTCCTTCCTGCCTCGGCTTAGGTCTTGTGCTGCAGTAGCAGGTTCGATATTCGGTTCGGTGATGTCGGTGTAGACGTACGCGGAGGGGGTGGGGGCGGGGGCTTTGAAATTTGGCGATATTCAAAATATGAGAGCAAAAAACGTTAAGCACCCTTCCATATTCTAGGAATTTTTTTGGCGATTTGTGGCAATCTTTTAAAAATCTTTTTTGTGTGTGTTATGATGGGCAATATCAGTTTTGACCAGAAAGTGTGTGGTCAAAACTGATATTGCCAAATTGTGAAGCTTTTCCAAAATCCTTAGTGTGGATAGTAGGAGCATTGCTCAAGTGTGTAGGTGCAACAAGGCCAAGAGAATTTCAGGAGTGAAGTAATCAAGAGGGCAGTCAGTCATTCAGGAGTCTAGAGATTCAGATCTTGTTGAATTTTTGTGCATGCAAGGGGGCAACTCTGCTTGGAGGGCTCCCAAGGAATATGGTCATGATTGAGCTTTTCCCGTAATTGGATGGATCTGCACATTTCACAAAGCGTCCTTCACGATTGAATTTGACTAGCAGGCATCTAGAGCATCTTTAGACTATTAAACCTCTCAAAAACCTCAGTCTCTACACCCACAGCCCCAAGATTGTGATCAACAGATGACAAGATTGCACTTGATCCAAAAGGCGCAGCACTGAACAGAAATAAAAGACCATGTCCAGCTCAGTTCAAGTATGATCAAAGTAAGAATTTCTTACACACTCAGACTTGGATTTTCAGGAACTCATCAAATTCTGTGGCAGGATTGGAAGTAATGGATATATCTTTGTAGAGAAAACAAAACTGAGGAAACACAGTTTGAACAACATTGAAAGTCATTCACATGTTCAGAGACTTTCAACACAGACATGTGTAACATGAAGAACCGTTAGGAAATGTTTTGAGTGTATGTGGAGGGCAGCCTACCCTCAGTAATATTTCTGCCTCCACAGAGGATGGCACCTTATGTTTTGAGGAACCTCACTTGTAAGGTGCCATCCTCTGCTCTCAAATGAATCACTCATTTATGAAAGAAAAATTCTACCAGTTCTTCAATCTGGGCAAGGATGTTGAATGAGAAAGGGGCTGTTAGGGGAGTTTGGGCCCTGCACTATGCGCAGCCTTAAATTCTCAGAACAGCCCTGTTCGAGGTCCTCACTCTACACATAACATCCCCAGTGACTTCTTCACCTCCCAGCAGTAGGTGGACATTAGTGTCATGCATTAAACCAACTGAGTTTCTGTCACAAGACTAGCAGTAAGAGCAAGACTCAGCCACGATGTTGTTAGCTAACTCAACAAGAAATCATCATATATGGTATTCACCACCTAAACTCCCCCACCTGCTTCAGCTCCCAGTTGCATGTGGAGTTGATGAGTTTCTGCAACCAGACCAGCTTTAACAGAAGGAAAAATCAGCTATAACGCTGGGCTAGCTCAACAAATCTTAATACAGTTCAGGACAAGGCCAAAGAAACCAAGAAGAAAGACGATAATGGAAAAAGGAAAAACAAAGAAAACCAAAAAACAAAATAGGAAGAGAAGAAAGAATGCAGCTTGGGACACATTGCTAAATGCAAGAAAAAGATTGCATCTTGGGGTACAATGCTAAATGCAAGAAATTTTGAAAGAAGTCATTGGAACTGCAATTATGCTCATAAAATAATGTACAGTACGTGGCACCACTAAGAGTCACTGTCTAGATCCCTAACTTCCAAGAAATTAAATGATCTCAAGAAATGATAGATCATCTGCAAACCTAAGGATAAGTAGGGGTTGGAACCAATGCAAAGAGAAGGAACCCAAGTACAAAACACTAAGGTAGGTATGTCCATAGCTTCGATCTTCAACTTGACAACACCCAAGGACTTTGTAGATTCCCACAAGTTCAAGATTCCAAATGCACCTTTCGGATCTCCTTTCTTGCTAAAGTCCTCTTTAGCAATATCTCTCTATATCGTGACACTAAAGATTTCATGTGCTTGAATCAAAGCAGCTAGGGGAGGAGAACAAAATGTTGTAAGGATTGAAAGGAAGGCACTGAGTCATGATGGATAAGGAAGCTCAGAATCAATGAGATATGTTCCTAAGGTCTCTTCGAAGTGCCGGCACCACCTTCTTAGAAAAGATTATATGGGATAGCATCAAGAGGATGGATAATGTACGTCAACACAAGCGCCATGAACAACATGACATATGCTATGCCTTGGTCGATGGTGGATCCGTGACTGATTGGAGGCACCGCAGGAGCGTGCGCTTGCGCGTGCACTGCTGCAGGCAACAGGCCTCCTATCAGACAAACCAATAAAACCGCCAAAACCGCGAACCGTACCATCGTTCCTGTCATCTCCTCCCCGCCTGCTTCTCGCAAACTCGTTGTTTCTTCACTGGGTTTTGATTGATCAACAAAGAAGAGTGGTCAGCCGTCCCACTGTTGTCGCACCTTGGTCACTTCCCCTCTCCCCCTCCCCTGGAACAAAACCGTCCTTTCTTTCTTTCGCCACAAAAAAAAACACTCACCTTGTGTTCACGAGAAACGCGATTCCGGTCCCAGAAACTTCCAACGAGAAATCTGTCGCACTCAAGCTACAGATCATGAAAAAAACAGCTGCCGCACAACAGCAACGAGAATGCGCGGTACCGGAATCACTTCTAGCTGAATCGAGGAGACAGCACTGCAGCTGAAGAAGCCTCTCAAGCAGGCCAAGAATTCAGTTTCGTAAAAAAAACCGACAAATGCGCACCACGAAAAAAAAAGAAAAAAGGAGCGAAGACAACGATGCTCGAGGAAGAAGAATGCACACCACAGCAATGTGAAAGCTGCAACGTACAAAATCACACGCTGCGCAGTTGCATCAGCGCACTCGGCACACGAACACGACAACACCGGCAACACAACAAACACACTCCCACGCTGCCTCTCTTTGAGCGCGCGCACATTCACAGAGTGCAAGCAGAAGACATCCTCTTGGATGATATACATTAAATGTTCATCGAGCTTTGTTGGTTTTCTTTCATTTGCCGTTTTCCTCGGTGACAGTTGGCAGCATGTCCGTGTTCCTGACACAACGGTTCTCGCTACAAGCAAATGTAGCGGCGGATCTGGACCGTCTGTGGGTTTGAGACGGAGCGCCAGATTTGAGCAGCCGTGATACCGTTGCCAGTCGAGCCGTGCGTAAACCGGACGGCAGGGTACGATCTGACGGCGTTGAAGCCACCGTTGAAAGAGGCCGTTCCATTGTAACCCTTATTCTATCAAATTCAGACACTTACGTTTAAAAATAGCAGGCCCTCAAATTGGAATGTTTGTAGGGAACATTGAGAACTTGCCTCAAAAAATTGTAATTCTTGGAGAAACACCTCAAGATAATCTAGAGCAAAAAGTCCTCTTTAGTAGGATGCCTAACCCCTACAATAGATATTGTAAGGGCCATGGTCACCTTGTTAAAGTTTGTCCTTTGAAAAAGCTAAGTAGGAAGACCAATAAGGAAGCTACTCCCCCATAGCCTCACCTATTTCAAGATGGAAAAGCCCCAATGTGTCGACCTTACTGCAAAATTAAAACTTCCTAATTGAAAACCAAACAAGGTTAGGACAAACCATAAACACAATAAAGAATTGGCACACAAACTTTTGGAGAGCCAAAGGAACAAGGGTTCGTTCATGAGAAGGTTGCTCCCCCAAGAGAAGTGCAAAAAGAATAGGATATCAAGTCCAAGATGGGAGGGAATCTAACCAATTTGGAAGAACAACAAGCTATCAAAATAGAATTTGTGTTGAAGACAGGCCAAGACAAGAAGGTTTTGATAATAAAAATTGTGATGAAAAAATCTCAAAAAAAATATGGAGAGGAGTGTAGAGGGGAAGGGGAAATCTTTCATCAACTTACTTGCTCAAGAGTTAGTTGGAAAAACAAACATCTAAACAAAGAACTTTTCAAAGGATGTTATTGTCACAAAGAAGGATGACAACTCAAGGCATCAAATGGAGGACACTCATGTGGATGACTTCCCAACACTTTGAGAATCTCTTGAATTGTCAACATCACAAATAGACATTGGATTGTAGTTAGACAATTTTCTTCCACATGAAGTTACATAGTCAAGGAAGGGGTCCAACCTTTCATCGTAGGAGCATCAATCTCAAAGGACACTTCAAGAACTCCAACACTTTCGCCTTAGTCTTTTGATCAAGACCCATTGAGCTCCAAATGTTTTTTGGAAGTTGAAGAGTCACATGTTACACCTTCACCAAATCCTTAATCTAAATATTCCTATAATTTACTAACTTTTCCAAATGAGGATAACAAAATGGAATTCATTTGGAGGATTTAAAGGGGCAAAAAGAAAGGAAGGAAAATCAACTCACCTCCAACTACTGACATCAACCAAAAGAAGGCTACATCTAGAAAAAATGGTATAAAACCATTTCATTGCCAATGGATTTTTTGGAGATCATTGTTTGTTAACTATCCATAATTAGCTATTAAAAGGGGCAAAGTTTTTCCAATCTTTGTCACATAATTTGAAATTAGTGAGAAGGGTGAAAAAAAAAATGCATATCCTTGAAGATTTTTAAGAACAAGGAGGAAACCCAATAATAGTGGCTAAAGTGTTTATCATAAAAAGAATAATTTGATGGACATCAAAATTGGTGAAAAAACACATTGTGAGTGAAACTTCTCTATAGTTGTGTAAAATCATCATAAATGCACACAACAAAAAAAATCCTTTCAAGACATGGAATGATGCTTCTTATTATTACTGTCACAACCTTAGCCTTGGGCTCGCAATCAAGGCAAGGGTTTACAAAGGTGGGGGCCAAGACTGGGCTCGAGAGTCACATATCATGCTCTTGGAAGTGCAAAAGAGTGTGAGGGAATGAACCCTCACACTCCCAAGTGAATTCCCATTTTGGGAGTTAGAGTCCAAGTGGACTCCCGAATTTTCAGAGGGTGATGGCAGGGGTCAAAACTTGTTGGATTGAAGAGTTCTTTATATCATTGAAAAGCTCTTGGAATGCAAATGTCTAAAATGGGTTCACATGACCCATTTGGACACTTGAAAAACAAATTATGGCCAAAGGAAAGGCCGGGAGTCAAATTGGCAATTTGATTGTCGACCACTAAAAGTCAAGAATTGCTTCAATTTCCTTGCATGCAGGTGACGTGGGACATACCATTGGAAGGATTTCAACGAGGGCTACAACTTTGCTTTAGACATCATTTCGATCGGAGGTCTGCACACAAAATTATGGGCCCCCAAAATTGCGGAAGTCCCAAATTTGGGAATTTCGAGACTCCCACTTGGGAATCCTAGGACAAAATGCCATTTGGATGTCGGCCTTGTGGAGAGGCACAAAGTATACTATAAGGGGGAAGGTGGTGGCTTCCCCCAAGTCCGAGCCGTGGTGAGTCTTGTAAGTTCGAGTTTGCCCTGGCTCACCTTAGCACCAAAAGTGCTCCAACATGCATTAACCAACTTGTTGTTTGGTTTGTGTAGGTCTGTGTGACTAAGTGAATTGCTTGTCCATCTTCCTAGTCTCATCCCAAAGCTCCAGCACACCCCTCTACCCCTAAAATGTTGCGAGCCAGGGAGAGTGCACCCAACTCCTTGCTCTTCCATTGTTTTAACTTCAAACTCACATTTGAATCCATTAAGGAGCATGGGGGTGCATCAACTACACATATGGTTAAAAGGAACTGAGGGGTGACAACATTGTGTTTGGATGGCAATCATTTTAGTGAACAAAGAAGAGATATTCTTCCAAAAACCAAATAGGTTTGGTTGGTTTCCAATCCAATAGAAATGGAGATAGCAATGGTCACATGAGCAAGTTTGGGTGGGGATATTCGTATCCAAGATGTTGATACACTTTTGTACCTATAATAGGTAGAGAGGTGATAGACAAGGACATCTCCCCAACAAAACCAACTTCCAAGTGAAGCAAAAACACATCTAAAATTTTGGCAAAAAAGTAGGGACACTCCCCCAAGAAATTCTACTAGAAAACTCTCATCTAATTAATGAATAAGCAAGATGTGGTGATAACTTCATTAAACATTAGGAGTTTTGGCCAAGGGACTCAAGGCATTAAGCGATGTTGTGACATACACAAGCTTTTTAAGAAAGTTTCACCTTAGTTAAAAGTAATTATGCTTTAGGAACATCACATGGGTATGCAAGATTGTTTGAAGAAAACAAGCCAAATGGACTTCAAAAGAGGTGCAAGTTTTTGGAATGATGTTATGTTTTCAACAAAGAGCAATAGATTCAAAGGATGCACAATAATATTATCATTTAGACTAACACCATTGGTGGAAAAGCATGGAATAATCATTCCTAGAAGGCTTCAATACCTAACTTTCAAATTATCCTCTATAATAAAGTGGGGATAATGTGCATTTATGCACAAAACTACACTATAGGGTGTGCAAGACTTTGGCAAACCCTAACATATGTAGCATTACCAAAAGCCAAGTGGATTGTAAGAGGAGACTTCAACAATGTGGAATCGATCGAAGATCGTATTCAAGGTTATTTTGGCAACACAATGGGAGCGAATTTAATGCATGGAATGCATTCATGGCCAACTTAGGGGTGATGGATGTTTGGAACCTAGATAATTCAGAAGAATAAGGCATAGGGTGAATGCATGGTATGGTGGTTCATTTTAGGTAGATATTCCATAGGAGCCCATAAAAAGTTTGTTAAAGAACATGGTTACTTGTTTATCATAACTTATGATTATATCATTTATAAGTTGATGTTCATACATTTGTGAACATTCATATTCTATATTTAAACTTAAATAAAATGATGATGACATTATATGTTTTCATGGATGCAATTTTTAAAAATCATAATAATTGGAAAAATGTTTTACAAAGTCCATATGAATAATGGCCCTTTTAAATATTTCATAATCAAACACTTTAGAACAAAAAAATTGAAAAAAATAATAATTTGCAACTCATAAGGACGTATGAAAATAAGGTCAAATTTTAATCATTTTAAATTCCATAAAAAAAAATTTGCTAAGGTTTTCAAGAAAATGATACCATATATATGTTATTTATTCCATTTTTCAACTTATAATTAGTCATTAAAAATCAATTAAATTGAAATTTACTATGAATACATTGATGTTATACCATTGGAGTTAGGAAACCAATCCATACATTATCACTTCAAAAGTCCATTATTAACAATAAGGGTGTCGCAACCCCACTTTGGCCAAGTGTGGGGGTGAAGCCCAACACTTGGAAAAGTTGGAGGTTGGGAGTCTTTCGGGACTCCCGAATGTTGAGAGCTCGACAGCAAGGGGCAAAACACCTCGCATTGGGGTGTTCTTGGTGTCATTGGAAAGGTCTTGAAACGTAGATATCGAAAATGCCCTCGCATTGGCAATTC
>Ga0116231_10006409_pt1 | contig 22447 bp, 25 predicted proteins | sample S1TSphgellanicum_2_FD_89695 | JGI IMG/M metagenome (GOLD analysis project Ga0116231, IMG submission 89695) | Host-associated microbial communities from peat moss isolated from Minnesota, USA - S1T2_Fd - Sphagnum magellanicum MG | ecosystem: Host-associated > Plants > Peat moss > Unclassified...
AGGTGCACCCCTCCAACCACTTCACAATTTTGTCAGCCTCATTTGTTTTACACTTTTTTGTTGCCGAGGGGTTTTTTTTTTTTTTTTTTTTTTGCATGAATAAATGTGAAACCCATCACCTTCTTTTTTGTATTTGCTTTTTTCTTCAACTAGTAGCTACCACAAAAGCCCAATCTTCAGCAAAAAAGAAGCCAGGGGAGTTCTGTTGTTTTCATAGGAAGGAAGATAGATAGATGCCAACCAATATGGAGGAGCTTGAGGATTTGGAAGCTCCCATGGATGTGACTGATGCTGGTGATGGTGATATCGTCGTAAGTAACCCTCTTCTTCTTGCTCTCCTCCTCCTCCTCCTTTGTGATTTCATTCTAGTAATTTCACAGTAGCAAGATTGGTAGGAAAATGAGACACAATCAGCCACCACACTGTCCCATCTCTTCAGGCTCTCATCTAATATAATATTTCTTCTAGGTTCTTACAGATGTGTGCCAGTATTATCTCCTTGAGAAATTTTTGTTTCCCTTTGAGGCTCAGGGGCTTCTTCACGATGCTCCTGGTGCATTACAATTGATTTGAGAAGGATCTTTTTCTAGCATGTGATTCTTCTAGCATGTTTAAAAACATCAACTTTTTCATTGGATGTGGATGTGGATTGGATGCCGATTCCACTTGTGAAAAGATTCAATCAGGATCATGGATCACAAACTATGATATTCCAATCATGAGCTGACAAGAATATACCTGACACATGCTTTTCATAGTGAAACCATGCATGTGTTTCTCTCATTTCATCCTATTTGTTCAAGCCGCATTGATTGCAATGTCAAAACCAAGGTTTTGAGTCCATCTGTATGTATATATGGCTACCCAAAGTCAGAAGTCTGCAACTGATCTGGTTTCGAGTCCCTCTGGGGTTTTTTATTCCTTTGGGCCAGGAATTCACCAGTTTGGCAGAGAGACTGAAAGCAAGGAATCGGCGGAAACCGTCATATGCAGAAGTAGAAGCTGCAGAAGATGAGTATTGGGCAGCTGAGGAGGAGGTGGAGGAGGAGGAAGAGGAGGAAGAGGAGGCTGCTGTGGAGGGTGCTGCTGGTGATGCAGATGATGAGATTCTTGAGGTTCTGAAAATGGAACAGGTTTGTGTCCAAACGACACACACACAGGTCCACCATAACAACAACACCTATGTGAATTTTTTTGCAATTGCCTTTCTGTGCAGTTCTGTGTATTTCAGAAAATCTGTATTTGTTGGGTAGCTGCATTGGGTACCTCATAAACTTACGAATGTATTACAGTAAGTCGTAGTCTTGAACTGAAAGTGCCAATCGCAAACTCTAGTGTTTTGTAACTAGCCATGGATTGCACCCACCCAAAGGGCTTGAACTTATACCCACAACTGGAAATAAGCGAGTGCTCATGTGGATGGATTGATTGCTGCTGGGTTATTGGTTTGCAGAGTGAAGACTTTTGCAGTATTTGCCATCTGGGTGGGGACCTGCTATGTTGTGACAACTGTACAGCAGTCTATCATCTCGGTTGCCTTAGTCCACCCCTGAAGGTTGTCCCACGTGGGAAATGGAGCTGCCCTAGATGTGTAAGGCGCCTCCTCCTAAGCCCTTTTTCTGCACTTCTATCCTTCCACCAACATTGACCTGAGAGCTGTGCACTATTTTTTTTTCTGTTTCCTAGTTGCCCAATGGTGAGAGAAACCCTAAGTATTGAAGAAGTCAAGGAGTTGTGTGCAAAGAAGTGGGAAAAAGAAGTTGTAACACTGTTGTTTTCTATTGGCTGTTGTCTGTTTGTGTATGTGTTTGAAGTTGGACCCACTCGGTGATGTGGAGAAAATCTTAGATATGCAATTGAGGCCTCTGCAACTGCCTCAAGCTGGAAGAGAACATGCTGGAAATGGAGTACCGCCCACCACCTCTGGAAGCCTTGTTAAGCATTACTTGGTCAAGTGGAAATCCCGCTCCTATTTGCACTGCACATGGTGAGGAGGATTGTCTCTCGTTTTGTCCCCTAGGAAAAATGTTGTGCAGACATCTAGGGTGTAGTAATAGTAGTTGGTTCTCTTCCAGATTTGAGCATGCGTAAAGAAAGTTGTGGACTTTGACATGGCAGGGTTTCGGCAGTTGAATTGGAGAGAAGTATGAAAGTGTTCTCTGGCCTCCGAATGAAACTCAACCATTTTCACAGGCAGCTAGAAGCTGCACAGAACCAGAATACACCGGATGAGGATTGGGTTCCAATTCGACCCGAGTGGACAACTGTTGACCGGATCCTTGATACAAGGTGCTCCCCTCTACAGGCTTTCATGTTTAGAATTTATGAATGCAGCCATGTTCTTGTATTCAGGGACTAACTGGGTTTTGTTGTTCCTGTTTCCAAATAGAGGTTATGCAAAGTGTATGTGGGTAGTAGTAGTAGTAGTAGTAGTAGTTCTGCAAGCTGGAAGGCCTTGGAGCAGCACCCATTGTGTGAGATTTATGAAAGGTTTTTGCCTGTGAAAGTGATAATTTATTTATTTATTTTTTGGGTAGATGCGTTGGGGACGTGAGAGAGTATAATGTGAAGTGGAAGGAGCTTGGTTATGATGAAGTGACATGGGAAGTTGAAGACGATGTGACAGCTTTCCAAGCTGAGATAGACAAGTACAAATCCATCATGGCACGCCCTTCCAAAAAGCGCAAACGCCTAACACTCGACAACAACAAAGACTTGAAGCGGCAACGCAAGGACTTCAAGCCGTACACAAAGACACCCAACTTCTTGGTCGGAGGTACTTCCTTTCAGTTTGCATGCTAGTTATTGTTAGCCTCAATTTCTCAAAAACTGGGGTTTTTTTTCTCTCTCTCATAAAAAAAAGAAATGATCTGACTTGTATATATTAGAAACTACTTCTCTTTGGGGGAGATCATGTGCAGAGAGAGAGAAAGCCATGCTTGTATCTCTCTTTGGTGGTGGGTGATGGAGAAATGGTGGTTTTGGTTACATGATAGTTTTTTGTTTCTACTTACAAACTGTTTTTGTGGGCATTCATGTGCACAGGATCACTGCACTCATACCAGCTGGAAGGTCTGAACTTCTTACGTTTTGCCTGGCAGCAAAGCAAGCATGTGATTTTAGCTGATGAGATGGGACTTGGTACGATCTCCAACCTCTTGTCAGTCCAGCACTTCAATCCAAGACTCTAGTTCCTGTTTCATCAACTCTTACAAGTTTTTGGGTTTTCATTCGCTCTTGCACATCTTAACTCATATTTGTGGTTCATGTGGCACATGAATACACAAATTCAATTGGGTGGGTATGCTTTGACACTGCAGTGCATATGATGAATGGATTGCAGGCAAAACAATACAAAGCATCTCATTGTTGGCATCATTGGCGGCAGCAGATGTAGTTGAACTACCGCATTTAGTTGTTGCCCCGCTCTCAACACTTCGGAACTGGGAACGGGAGTTTGCTACATGGGCTCCTCATATGAATGTGGTATGCTTAAACAAATCACTGTCAGCAGTAGTTTCCTTGGATTAGTTATGCAAGGGCACAAGACTTGCTGATGAGATCTGCACATGTTGTTAGTTATCTCATCAACATTAGTTCATATCAGGGGAGGTCTATGGGTTGGTTTGCAGTAATGGCTTTTGTTCTGCAATTGGTGCAGCAGCAGCAGGATGTTGAATTTGGTTCTGTTTGTTAAATGTTTTGTTGCAGGTCATGTATGTTGGGTCTTCTAAGGCGCGAGCCATTTTGCGTCACTATGAATTTTTCTTTCCAAAGAAAATCAAGAAGGCAGCTTACAAGAAAGAAAAAGGGAAGAAGAAGTTGAATTATCTGGAAAGCAAGCAGGAGCGCATCAAATTTGATGTGTTGCTTACATCTTATGAGATGGTGAATTTGGACACTTCCATTCTGAAATCACTCCATTGGGAGTGTTTGGTACGTGTAGCCCATTCCTTCATTTCTCGACACCCAACACATGCAAATTGAGCTTCAGTGCCACTGCTCTAAAAACCCAATACAGTATATCAGTATTTTGGTGTGCACACCCACATGTACATATTGGTGGTGAACTTTAAAGCTCTAGCTTGAAAGGTTTTGAGTTGCTGCAGATAGTGGATGAGGGGCATCGTCTCAAAAACAAGGACTCCAAGCTCTTCCAGACTCTCCAAACTTTCTCAACCCGACACCGCATTCTTCTTACTGGCACTCCATTACAGGTGTTTAAATCTTTTTCCTTCTTTTGGATCTTCTTTTTATCACAATGAGAGCTTTGCAGGTCTTTGCATTAGTGCTTGAAATGCTGAAGTTACATATTCTCTGTGCATATGATGGACTTCCAAGTGGCAGAACATTGTCTTATAGGGGAGTCCATTTTTACAGATTTTGATGAAACTTGTGTGCTGCTGCTTTTGATGTCCATGTGTGTCCTTCTGACACCCATTTAAGCTAATTTTGAACCTTTGGCAATGTGTGCTACATCTTCCATCTGCAGAATAATTTGGACGAGCTTTTCATGCTGATGCACTTTCTGGATGCAGGCAAGGTCAGTGCAGAGTTTCCCTTTTTTTCCTCTGGGTTCATCGGTTGCAAAAGTAGGCAATTTTTGGGGAAAGCGTTCTTAAAAGTAAAATAAAATGAAATTATCATCATTATTATTTTGACCAGTTGCTGTGAGAATGGGCCAGAGTGAACAAAAAATTAAGAACCTTTATCCAGCTAGTTGTTCCTTATTTTTCTTGTTTTGCTTGAATTTCTTGATGATTTTTTTGCAATGTCAGCATTGCAGTTTTCAAGCCTGGAAGAGTTCCAGCAGGAATTCCGTGACATCAATCAGGAGGAGCAGGTTCAGCGGTTACACAAGATGTTGGCCCCGCATTTGCTCCGTCGTAAGTAGACCATGAAAGTCAATGTGTTCTTTTATTGTTCCCAGCTTTATTGAGAGATGCAAAGAGTTCCTGGCTTTATTCCATGGGCTGCTGCAGTCTGACCCTAAATATATGATGATGTATTCCAGTGAGGCTGGTAGAGTAGATGCTGGTTCCCACGACAGTGAGACCCTTGTGACTGTTTGTTTTCTCAGGTGTCAAGAAAGATGTGATGAAAGAGTTGCCACCCAAGAAGGAGCTAATTTTACGGGTGGAGTTGAGTGCACTCCAAAAGGAGTACTACAGAGCCATTCTGACACGTAACTATCAGATCTTGTCACGTAATGGTGGTCCTCAGGTAAAACAAAATTGTTCTGTTGACTTTGGTACTAATTTCTGATTGATTTGGAGTATTGAGTTTTGAACCCTTGGTAAATTTTTCCAACTATGGTATTTCAGAACAACACACATGCCAATGGGTAGCCATGTAACTAAACATTCAGCAAATTTACCAACACACAAGATTTTGCTCTTGAATAAAATGCTTGATTTTTGGCCAGATTTCACTTAATAATGTTGTAATGGAGCTTCGAAAGCTGTGTGGGCACCCATATTTACTTGATGGAATGGAGCCACATACCAGGAACCAATCTGAAGCCAACAGGTCATACATTTTATTTCATGTTTTCAAAGTTGTTTCGATCTATACATGGGCTGCTGTCCTAAACCTTTAACCCTAAACCATACGTTTTTGTTGTAATAAGGATATGAAGTAGATGAATCCATGCTTGAAATGCTGATGATATTTCAGAAAATGGGATTGAGAATTAGGTGTGGTCTAGTACTTTTGTACCCATTTGTTGTACAATGCCGACATGTGGTCTTTCTGCAAAAGTGGATCCTGAACAATTTCAGTCACATAGTATATTTAGACTGTGCTCTTGGGTGTTGACAAAGAGGGAGGAGGAGGCTGGCTTGCTTGCAGGCAGTTGTTGATGGTCTCAGGGAAAATGGTATTGCTGGAGAAGATGATGTCAAAGCTCAAGCTGCAAGGACACCGTGTTCTTATATACTCACAGTTCACCCGCATGCTTGACATACTCGAGGATTGGCTTCATGTCAAGGTTTTTTTTTCACTTCTCTTTGTGTATCTATTATCGCCCATACCCAGATTCAAAGTGTTGGGTCATGCATTTCCCCAAAGGTTTGAAAAACTGGTTCAGAGTTCAGGCCAGATTTGAAGTGTTGAGTCATGCATTTCTCCGAGGTTTGAAGAACTGGTTCTGCGTTCAGGCTTTGTGGTTCACGCAGTTCAGATTTTTTGCTCAATGATGAAAGTCCGGTTTGTTTGTTTGTTTGTTTGTTGCGATAATTCCTTTTGCAAGAATTTGAAGACCTGCAGATTTGTATTCTTACATGTTTGATTGGATATGTGCTTTTGTAATTTCTTTTGCAGAAATGGGGGTATGAGCGAATCGATGGCAAGATCAATGGTGCAGAGCGACAAGTTCGAATTGATCGATTCAACGCTCCCAATTCCTCAAAGTTCTGTTTTTTGTTGTCAACTCGGGCAGGAGGCTTGGGCATTAACTTGGCTACAGCTGACACCGTAATTATCTATGACAGGTGTGTGTGTGTGTCCCCATTTTCACACATGGTACCCAAGAGTGCTGGATTCTTTGAGAGCAAAGAAAGAAAACACCCAACATGGGTCAGCAACCATGAGCAGTGTTTTTTTCTTTGGTGAATTTTTACCACTTGGTGACCAAAAAAATTGGAAAAAAAATGGAAATTTTCGTGTTTTTAGTGTAAATTCAACAAAAAATGCAAATTTTTTGTGGAAAAATTGCCAGTTCACTTACTTGACAAAATTGGAAAAGAAAACCCTGACCATGAGCAAGAACCAGAGAAATCTTTGACCACGTTTCCTGAGCTTGTCAGTTGGTTGGTGTTCTTAAATTAAATTCCAAGGTCTTGGATTTGGGTGTGCAGTGATTGGAATCCACATGCAGATCTGCAGGCTATGGCTCGTGCCCATCGCCTTGGTCAGACGAATAAGGTATATTTGATTCATGAACTTTTCCAGCCTTATGTAGGGATGAAATTGTGCCCTCCTAGTTGATGCAATTGTGGATTTACACTTGATGATAAGTGTTGTTGGATAAGCCTAGCCTCAAATGGATTAATGCAGATGGCAGTAATCAACATCAGCTGACAACAGGTATCTAAGTTTTGCCTGAAGGGTTTAGGGTTTTAGGTATCTGTGTTTTGCCTTAATGGTGATGAATCACAGCAAGATGTGCTATGCTAGGCCTAAAAGAAGCAGCTTTTTCCTTCATAGCTGAATATGGGGTTTGTGGGTGGGTTGAAGATGTGTCCAGTACCACTGCCAAAACTCAGCAACTAGCTAACCCTAACTTAGCATGTGCTTCAGGAGGAAAGTATCTAGCTAAACATGACCATGATTGAGGGAAAGAGAATCTGAAAATTGGTTTTGGGTGCTCGACCAGGTCATGATTTTCCGCCTTGTTACACGAGGAACAATTGAGGAGCGAATGATGCAATTGACGAAGAAGAAGATGGTATTAGAGCATTTGGTTGTTGGGCGCATGAAGACGCAAGTCCTTAACCAGGTTCAAAACTGACCTGCTTTTTCATTTCTTCTCTCTCTCTCTCTCCCTTTTAGTCCTACAAGCCTGTTGGTTCTCCTATTTGCATACAGTTTTTTTCTCTTTCGTTGTTCCAGATGTCTCTGCTACACCATCATGTCATCATGGCAAAGGGTTTTATATGTGACTATTTTCTTTTTGGTGAATTTTTTTTTCAGTGAATTTCTTTTATTTCTTTAAGTTTGTCATGGTATGTGTACCTGCCCTTATGATGGATTGTATAGAAGATGAGCTTATACAGTAGGTCAAGGGCCATCTAGAACCAATCCTTAATGTGGACTGTTCGAGAAGTTTGTTGTGCATGGTTAATTTTATGTAGGAAGAGCTGGATGATATCTTGCGGTATGGTGCAAAGGAGCTTTTTACGGAGGGCGATGAAGCTGGAAAGGCAGGACAAATTCACTATGATGATGTTGCCATTGAGAGGTAAGATTACCTTCATGGGTAAAGGCAATTGTCTTGTTAGGTAAATAGGTTATGAGGGTGTAGATTGGTATTTGGGGAAGTAGATTAAAACTGAGTGGGAATTGTGTTGTATTTTGTATCCCCCAAGGATTGGGAAAGCCAAATCTGATGCTTTCAACTTATGTAATTTGATCTGTCTGTAGACTATTGGATCGATCTCAAGTTGTGGCTGATGTGGAAAATGTGGATGATGACGAAGACAATGGCCTCCTAAATGCTTTTAAGGTGAATGTTTTACCTGCATCTCTTTTTTGTACATCTGGCCTGATCTGGTTAGTGCTCAGTAGCCAAATCTTTGGCACAGTTTCACCTCCCTAAGCCCTTCAAAATGGGTTTTTGATCTGTGTAAGGATTTTGGATACCAGTTGACTGCTGTCGGATGAAAGGAACATAAATAGCATCCAATAGGAAGGGGGCAGACATATGACCATTTTGGCAACTGCAGGTAGCAAACTATGAGGTTGTCAATGAGGATGATACAGAGGAGGCAGAGAGGGAGGCCCAAGTCGAGCTTGATGCAAAGACAACGGACAATTTTGGGGCATCCCACTTTTGGGACCGTTTGCTCAAGGACCGAGCACTTCTGGATCAGCAAGAGCAGGTTCTAGAAGAGCTTGGGAAAGGCAAGCGCAGCCGGAAACAGGTTCTGCAAACAGGGCTTCTGTATGAACAGGATGATGATCTTGCAGGCATGGTTGAGATCAGTTCTGATGAGGAAGCTGACTGGACTCCTCCAGTGCAACCAGAGTTACCCATTGTACATCATCATGAAATTGGTGAACTTACCAGAGTCAAAAAGCCTCTGCTCAAAAAGCGTCCAAGAGGTATGTCTTTTGATTTACAGCTGTATTTATTCTCTTTGAATAAAAATGGTGTTTTTGATGCCAATTTTTTTAGTCAATTGAGAAGAATGATGTATTTCTTAACCTGGCACTAAGAGTTTGAGAAGAAAAAAAACTTATTCATCTCTTGGAAAATCCCTACTAAATGGGGTCGACTTATGAGAATGAATTAGAGATTGTAAGCTACCCTTACAGGCATCATGGGTGCCTGTAGGTAAAAGTGGGACGAAGTCCATGTGGGGAGACCCAATAGAACTAATTCATGTCTCATTGTGTATAGCCATCGTAGCTGTATCTGAAGAGCAAATTGGGGAGCAACGAATCGTGGAGTCACGCATTGTGGAGCAGCGAATTGTGGAGCCACAAATCGTGGAGCCTTGCCCTCTTATGGAAGGTGAAGGCAGCACACTGAAAGTCTTGGGTTTCAACCACAGACAACGCTCCATGTTTGTTCATGTATTGATGAGGTATCTCTGAACCATCACTCCACATATTTGGTATTGTCACCGATTCTTTGTTTTCATGTCTATGATGGTCCATACTTGGAATTTCAGGCTCATGGGTGTCAACCAGAAACTCTGGGCACTCTCTCTGTCTGTTTGTGATGTTTCTACTTTATGCATGATGTGTTTTGGTTCTAGTTTTTATGGCCTAATAGGTATGCCTGTGTCTCATGAGATGCATTTTGCCTCTGTGACAGGTTTGGTCTTGGTGACTTCAGTTGGTGTGAATTTATTCCTCGCCTCAAGCCCAAGACAATGGAGGAGATTAAAGAGTACATATTTCTGCCACCTTTCTGCTTGTGGCCATGACAATTGCTTTCCTGTTCTGCTTGATGGTAGTATTTGGAATTTGGTCACTGAGTTGTTGAGGATTTTAACCATTGGGTGGTGGGATGCTTGATAGATATGGAACTCTTTTCTTGAGCCATATTGCAGAGGACATCAATGACTCACCTACTTTTTATGGTATGTCTTCACTGTGATGATAGTTGGTCTGAGCTACACTCTCATGCCTACTTAATCAACCATATTGCAAAGCAAATTATTGTGTTTCAGCTGCACAAAACCCTAAACCCATAAACCCTTCCAACTTTGCAAGCTGATTTCTGAAATTGAATGTTACAGATGGAGTCCCAAAGGAAGGCCTCCGCATTCAGGATGTGTTGGTGCGGCTTGCAATTTTGCATCTGATTCGGGATAAGGTGGGTTCATGAAAAGAACATTTTGATAGCTGTATTCAAGCAAATACAGTCGTTGTTGTTGTGTAACATTAAGTATTGTTGGGCGATGAATGAATGGTTTTTACATTTCCCATTGTGAAACTTGGCAGGTGAAGGCATTGATAGATGATCCCTCAATGCCTTTGTTTTCCAAAGGCGCACATACTTACCGCTATTACTCACTCCGGAACACCAAGGTGTGGAAGGAGGAACATGACCGCAAACTTCTCTATGCCATTTGCATGTACGTCAATCAAAATTCCTCAACCCTGTTGGGATTGTGGATGACCACCACCTGCTGCTCTGAGCAAAAGAAGACCCATATCTCTCAAACTCAAATCTCAGTTGATGGGTGTGTGTGAGGTGGTAACAGGCGGCATGGATATGGGAGGTGGCTGGACATTGTGGAGGATACCCAGTTGGGTTTGCAGCCAGTGGTGCGAGGGGAGCTTCTTTTGAGAGGAGTTGATGACAGTGCTGCTGCTGGTCCATCAAGAAATAGAGACATGGGTAGTGGTCCTGGCAACATTGAGGATCTCTCCAGGAGAGGTTTAGCTTTTTCTTCATACCCAACATAGTCTGTTTGTGTGGGCACAATGGGTTTAGGGTTTATGGTGGGTCAGATCTATGTGGATCTTGCTCAGTAGTAGTGGGGTTCCCAAGGAAAAGTTCTCTGTTTATATGTTACTGAGTTCATTGATTGTGTGTCCTGTATGTGTTTTTGAACATTTGAACATAGGTGGGGAAGATGCGCCCATAACTTTTGAGGACGAAGTGCAGATTGGAATTGGGGCTGATAAGGATGAGAAGGAAGCGTACATGCAAAAGAGGATGGTAGACTTCATAAAGAGACGGGTTCTGCTGCTTGAAAAAGTCCTAAATGCAGAGTACCACAAAGTGTTTTTGGTGAGTGGGTGGTTTCCAATATGCCTGCTCTTGCTTTGCAGGGCAGTGAGATGTCCCATAAGTTGAGTGAGAGATGAAGCTCAAAATTCTGAGTTCATGATGGGAAGAAGAAGTTTATCCTATGTTGTAGAATAATCAGGAAAAGTCATCAAGGAATGTAGCAGCAGCAACTGTTCTAAGTAGATCAGCACATCCAATTTCCAGGAGGGATGAAGATTTCAACAAGAAGACACTAATAACTTCTGCCTCCTGTAAATCCTGAATAGGGAGACCAAGGAGCTGTTGAGGAACTTCCACAAAGCATGACAAGTGAGGGAGCAGTGCGAACGAATTATATCCCATCAATGCCAGTCATAGGTCACAAACAAACCATCAGTCGAGAAGAACGCCCTGCCCCTCCAACAAAGCCTTTTCCAATCTGTAAGCTAACCCTGTGATTTCAGACATTGCTCATGTAGAGAGACATGATTGTCTGGAATTTGAAGGCATTGATTATCATTCTATTCTGTAACTTCTGACAGTAGGATTGGAGTTCATGGCACCATTTTTCTCAGTGCCCAAAAAGGATGGGATGCTCTTGTAAGATATTGCCTTGGTCTTTGGGTCTTTGGGTTTAGGCTTTAAAACCCTAAACCCTAAACCAGTGTCATGGTTTTTTTGTTAAAATAGATATCAGCATGCACCACACTCAAAACTTGGGAATTGTGTGTGTATATTTCAGCTGTGGAGGAAATGGAGGCAACAGCTTTTGATAATGATGCTAGTCGACTTAAGGTTGCTCAGATATATAACAAGGTCTGTTACTGTTTTTTCCTGCTAAGCTTGTGAAATGTCCATGGTGCTGCTGAGGTCCTTCTAAAACTCAAAATTTCCTTCCTCCCACTCTTATTTTTTCTGAATGTAGTTATGAGGAAGCAGGTCATAAGGCTATGGGAGGCAGCAGTACACTTTACCTCTGAATCTGTCTCTTCTGAATATGAATCTGAATATAGTCAGCATTTATTTGTGTTTGGTCTGGGAACTCACAAGGTATGTAAATTGCACTAACTTGAGTTATGGGTGAACCTTTTTCTCTATCATAGATGTGTCATGTGGTGAATGAGAATGAAGGCGACACTGCTCAGGCGTATGGTGGCAACAAATCAGCAGGCCTTCGTCTTCGCAAGGCGCTCCGGGAGATAGAAATTCTGTGTGTTGAGATGCGAAACACATTGTTTGAACAGCCACTGCGAAAGCTTGTTGGAATGAAGCAAACAGATGCTGCACAAGAATGTGAGGCAGTGGTGCCAGCCCTTGAAGAGGTGGATGTCAACAGATTAGAGCCACACGAGGGAGACCCAGAATCAGATGACGTACCTTTAGATGATGAAGATGTTGTTAATGCAGATAAGGACCCAGATTCGGATATTGAAGGTGGCATGGAGAATGCAAGGTCATGGTCTGGTTATGAAGAGGACGGTGGTTTTCAAGCACCTGAGAGGACAGATTTCACAGTTGATCCTTCAAATTCTCAAACAAGCCCTCAGCACAGTGGGTGTCAGGGGATGGTGGAGGAACAAAACGTTGCTACACAAACTGGAAATCATAATCATCAATCAATTGATGCCGTAGTAAAATTTCCTGTATTGACACCACAACATGACAGTACCAGGTGGCCGCCAGCCGTCGTGTATTTGGACAGCTGACAAGATTGCACTCTCGGCAATTTGCTGATATTCATTTTCACATGATTTAGGGATAGCAAGAATAAAAAAAACATTTCTAGTGTGATGAATTTTTAAAAAAAACTCAAAACTGTCTCACAGATGTCACACGATTTGCAATGTGGCAAACATTGTGCTGTGACAAATCAAGCTTAGGGTGAAGAATCTCACCCATCCCCAAGGACTGTGTACAATCTGATGTTAACTTCTTCTGCAGTGAGGCCTTTTTCTTCTATTCTGACTTGAATCAGATTTTGTTGCAAAGTGAAAGACCTGACAACCCAACCCAAAATCCATTTCCATTACCTTTATTTTCAGAAGTTGGTTTGCCAATGTTCAACTCAAAACATGTTCATTATGTAACTTAACCATAGATTTCTTTCTTCAAATTCATGGTCTGACCAAGTTTTAGGTCTTAAAACTTTGTGTTTTTTCCATGGTATAGTATGCCTTCCTTTACTGGACATGTAACCACATTTAGTTGTCATACAACATCAACCAGGCATTAATATGTCCACCTTCAACAATATTTTAAAAATGAATTTCGAAAACTAATTACCCTTCGTATGTTTCCTTCCTATATTTGTCATAGGTATTAGGCGCGAGAATTATAACAAACTAAAATGAGAAGCTTCAACATCAACAAGAATGAAGGATGTAACAATAAACCTTCTTCAATTTGGGTCTAATATACTAGAGAATGCAGTCACAGGCTTACAGCTTGTTGGAGAAGACTTACAGACGAACTTTTAATTTGTCATTTAAGTAGTGTGACAAAAGCTTTAGAAAGTAACAGTATAGTTTGATGCCAAAGTTCCCACAATTGGCATGTGACCCAAGTGGAGTTAGCCAACCTCTTTGACAGAATAAGAGGTTGATCCTAGTAGGCTACTGAGTGGGTGGAGCCACTTATTGCATACTAGGAAAGCACCAGAGGTCCTCTTGGGCCAGGACACACTGAAAATTTCCACTCCATCCAGCGCTCTTTGTCTACTCCCGAAGTGCAGCTGTCACTCCAAAATACCCACTTTTGTCTTTTCAAAAGTGTATGAAGTCCACTTCTGCTACTAAGGGACAGCAAACTATACAGACAGGCCAATTGAACAGGTCTATGGCATGAAAGCTTACCTATACAGAGAGTTTGCTTGATTGGGCTTGTAGTATGCAAGATCCAGCATGACGCTATAAGGCTGTGTAGCCCAACAGAATACATGCTGGCATGTTGTCTTTGAACTTGGACTAATAGGGATATTCTCTATCAAAATATCTTTCATAAGAATAGAGAAATCTCCATTCTCATGATGAAGAAAAAAAACAGCAAGGTGACTTGGACTATTAGGGGTATTCCCTATCAAAAGTTCAATCATGAACATCAGGTGAGAAATTTGTTTGTGTAGAGTGCATGGGAAGTTATGTGGTCAGAAGGCAGTGGAGAGCCTGTGTTACCAGACCGCAGGTCATCCAGGGTGACACTGACACCAGAAACAGGGTTCCGTGATTGGATGTACGAGGTGAGAAGCTGTTCCTTGTTGAGCCATGTCAGATAGTCCTCCCATTTTTGGTCTTCCATCACTCCCCAAGTACTCTTGGAATCCAAAAAATGATCCTTGAGAAATTCAAGTGATCTATGGACCAATTCAGCAGGAACCGTGCCTTTGGGCAGATCTGGATGCTCCTTGCAAACTTGTTCCTGCACTATCCACAATGCAAAATGCCAGATGCAAGTCAACTTTTCATGAGAATGTTCATGTTTGATACTCTGTTTCAAGAGTTTACTAAATTGCTGAACAAACTTTGAAAAATGCCTGGTGGAATGATAAGCTCACCAGAAATAAATTTGCTGCCTCACTGATAGTTGCCTCCATTGTGGCCCAGATGAATCCTAGAGATGTAGCTCTCAGGAACCTTCTCACAACGTCTGGGAATTCCCTGCCATTTATGCAAAAGGTCAAACACAATGAATTGCAAGGTGTCGTTAACCTCTGCAATATTTCCCAGTATGCAAACTGACATGCAAACTGAAGAGGAAAGGTGAGGGGACGTACTGCAAGGTGCTAGGATGAGAAAATACAACTGGGCTGTACCCATAAGGTATCCTGCATCATCTCCACCAGTTTGTCAATCTTCTGGAAAATTCTTCTGTTTCTCAGTTTTAGCTTCCCCATTTATCCCCTGGGTGCTACAGAAAGCACAAAAGAATTATTATCACTATTCTGTATTTCCCAGTGACACTAAAACTTGCAATCTAATAACAGCAGAACCAATGAGGAGTAGACCTGAACTTAAGAAAGTGGACTGATATCTCTATTCTGAACCCTACAAGAAACAAAACTATAATCACATGATGTCATAGCCTTGCAGCAAATGACATCATGCATCCTCTACACAGGGATAAGGGAAGCTGAATTAATGGATACATCTACCCTTGCCATTGACAAGGGGGTAATAGCCATGGTACCCATAGCTGGAGAGTCGGAACTCATTGAGCTGGATGCCAGCAATGCTTGCAGAACATCCTTCCCACCCACTGAAAATCCAAGTAGCATCAGCCACCTTCTCCAGCAAAGTGTTCCAAATACCAAGTTTCTCAGGAACAATCTCTTCAAAATCACCCTTACCCCCATCTTGTTGGATCATCTGTTGCACGATACGACCTTCAAATCGGGCCCCATATGATGCGTACTTCTTCCCATCTAACTTTTGAGGTCGGTCAATGCCACTCTCCCTAAGAGTCACTGATGAGACAAAGACATTCAACAATTTTTTTTCAGCCTGGGAAACGAGACTAGAGACCCACCTCTCTCTCTCTCAAGAACTACTACTCCATTCAACCATAAATTATATGCTCAAAATGATGATGTGGTGATCTGATCTGATCTGATTACCAATGGAACTGAGATCTTCCTGGAGAACTGTTGCCACTGCTACCAGCTTTGGTCTCTGTGGTGGCAAGTGATAGCTGAAAATGGTCTCAGATGGTCCCAATCCAAATGCTGTAGCCACAAACCCAAAGAAATTCCGAGCCAAGATTCAGACACACATTCCTAGAGACACAAAGACCACATCCAAGGAAGATTGGAAATCATGAGTTGGTTGGTTCTAGAGAGGAAGATCCTGAAACACAGACAGTTTCAAGATGGAGACAGAGATGTTCCGCACTAATTTCAGGAATACTTTGTGACAACTCCCAAAAATTAAGATTTCTTGTTGAAGACCTGCCCTGCAACGTTGACTAATTTCAACGTAGCAGAAAACTCCAAACTACGTGAGTTGCAGACAATTGTGATGGATTTAGGGTTTACCCGGCATGCACCCACAAGCATTTTGGTCATTTCTTCAAACGGATTTCAGAGTCTCAGATTTTGGTCATGAGTGGGTAGGAGGGATTTTGCTGACATCCACCCCGAGTGAGCTCGGGAAGCACCCAGATGGGAAGGATCCCAAAGTTTGCTATCAATCACCTATACTAGTGAAATTCAGTAAAGGGCAATGAGGAGGAGGAGGAGGAGCATTTACTTGCAGTTTTGGACGCAACTTTGGACGCTGGTGTTTGCGAGTAATTGTCGGAATGGGGACTAATGATACTCACAGAAAGCCCATGCTGCGCGTAAATGCCTCGAGCTTGGGCGATGTAGAAACCAACGTGGTTAGTGTTGGGTGTCCAGTCCAACGCCACGCTCACTGCTGTTGTTGCCATTCTCCAAGTCTTGTAACCCAACAATCTCTTCTCTCAATTCCGTCCCGCACCACCACCACCACTGCTGCTGCTGCTCCGGCTACTGGATCTTCCTTGCCAGAACTCCTCTCTCACAACAACACAGCTTCCCCCTGCACCTCGTCGGGCCCTACACTTTGCAAAGGGCCGACGATAGGGTCGTTGACCAGTCCTTAGATAATGAGACCGACACCAGGCAGTATATAGACCCAGGGATAAGGGTGGTGACCGGTTCCCTTAGAAGAGGAGACTGACATCAGGCGGCATATGGGGTGGTGACTGGTCCCGAGATGAAAGAACAGACACCTGGCAGTTTAAGGGCCCCAGGTTAAAGGGCTGTGAGCGGTCCTTAGAGGAGGGTGCTGACACACACCAGGTGGTGTAGACGTTAGGTATGGCCCTAAGACAAGGTCTTTGGGAAGAGGGTGGCTATTGGGATGCTTTCTCTCTACAGCTTGGTTCACTTCCTTGATCAAATTGGCTTAAGGAGGGAAGGAAAATAAGGTTTGGGTCCAGTTTCCAAAGGAGATGGGAAATTGGGATCACCACTTAGTTGCCTCGGGAAGAAAATTAATTAATTAATTAATTAATTATAAAAATTAAGAGGCTTGGGACAAGTTTCATGGGAAAAGTGAAATTGGGATGAGTCTTTCCCAAGGACCTTAGGTACAATTTTTGAAGGGAAACATTTAGGGAAGTTGCAAGGCTTTAAAAAATTTTAGAAGTTGCACAAAACATGAATGTGGTGTTTTATTTTCTTATTTTTTTAATTTTTTTTTGTCCTTGGTCAAGCATTTCCTTTGGAACATGGTTGCATTTATGAGGGCACACAACCATTTCCTCAGAAAAAACAACCCCAGCTGAACTCCAATTTGTCCCAAGAAAAAGCATTTCCTTGGGGAACACAAGTATTCTCTTAAGAACATAATTGCATTTCTTTAAAGAACACACAATTCAAAGAACACAACCATTTCCTCCAAAAAAAAGGAAAAAAGAATCCTAGTTGAACAAAAAATTATCTCAAGAAAAAGCATTTCATTGGGGAACACAAACCATGTTCTTTGAGGAACACAAACACTTTCTCAAGAATAGAGTTGCATTTCCTTAAGGAACACACAACCATATTCACCATGGAACACAACTATTTCCTTGGTTAGCACAACAATCAACACATTTGTCCCAAGGAAACCAAATTCCTCAAGAAACATGACCATATTCCTCAAACAACACACTCACTCTTCCCCAAGAACATGATTGCATTTTCACAAGGAAGACACAACAAAGTTCCCCAACGAAACACAACCATTTCCCTCACAAGCACAATCCTAAAGGGATGGGAGTTCAACACCCATTTGTTGTTATTGTTTAGTTTTTGCCCATGTTGCTTGTATTTTGCCATCTAAGAGTAGCTCCAACAATTCATTATATTTATCTTGCAATCCAAATATTAGATGAAGTCAACCTCACATGATATTGAAAATGGGTTTAAGCCTCATCAAAATGCACATAATATCATGGGTGTCTTTTGACATTGGAAAATTAAATGACTACCCTTGGTTGGCTAACCACAAATTATTGGCCCAAGTGTGGCATTTGTATGCTCCCGCATTGCATGTTGTCCCATATGTTGGGGAGGGGCTATCTTTAAATAGTAAAATTTGATATGTTATTTACTCATATTATCCCCAATACAATGAACCATTGGAGTTGCATTAAGGTGTATGAACTACCAAAATGGCAACATGGGAATAAATCGTAATTTGAAGCTTGGGATAATTTTAATTAGCTTTGAGTTACCCTTTTTATTTTGTTAATGATTTTTTTCCCCAAATGGTTAAAGTAATAATTGAAATGTGAAAATGAAATAATGTTTTAAATTTTCAATTGGTAGATTTCAAAAAATGAAAATGAAATTAAAAATTGTTAGAATCATATTTCATTCCATTAGGTAGCCATAAATAAAAAGGTATGCTTGAATTTTTTTTGCTTTTGTGTCTTGTTTATGGCCAAATTTGACTAAATTTTCCCAGAGGTGATTATCATTTTGACTATGTCACAAAATTGTCAAAAAATCATTGCTCAATGTTCAAAATGTTATAACAACACTTGCAATTGGTAGTAAATGCTTCATCAATGGCACAATGTTGAATTGGATTCAAGGAGTGAAAAGATGGGATCCAATGGACAACTAATGTTCATACATTGCATACCAAGCCAATCATATTTCCTCTTGGGGACATTAAATATGGGTAGGATATTAGGCTTTGTATTTTATGCAACACATAAAATCTACAATGATTTGATGATGACCATAAACCCAATGGCAAGCAACACAAATGTGCAAAAAGGGCAACATTTCCCTTGTTATGAAGAATGACAACCATGTTGAAGCTTCTTGATGATTTCAAAAGTTTTAATTATAAACAATTGACAAAAAAAATCTTGCATTATGGGAGTGGATTAGAGAACATTTTAATCCAAATCAATTAAGCAATGAGACAAAAAGGCCATATCAAAGTTGAGAGACAAATTAGAGTGTGATTGAACATGATGTGGTCAAATTTGTAAATGTTTATTCTATGGTGTTAGCATTGAATGAAAGCATCATTTTTTAAGGATATTCTTTCCAATTTACTAAATTTGTACAAGGAAAAAATTGTAGAGATATTTCATTTTGTTCCATCCATTGGTTGATTGGGAAGGAAGTTCCAAGGTGGTAAAATGTGAAGTTTAAGCAAGAACCTAGAAAAGCATCATCATGAAGCAAAAGGCCCTTCTTACTACTATAAAAATAAAGAAAAGGTATGTGGTGATGTAAACATTGTAGAACCTTGAATGCAACAACTTGGATGAAGTAGCCACATGGTTCTAGGGTAACAAATAAGGAAAAAAACAAGCAAAAATTCAAGAATGTTCAATTTAGGCTCAAGCAAAGGCAATTGTTGATAGTGTAGGAGCCACTCTTAAAAATATATATATTTTAAATCACTAGTTTATTCTTGAATCAAATTCATTGTGCATATAAATTCATACAAAGCAAAGGATGCATAGAATTTTTTTTGTTATGACATCAAGAACTTTTGAAACTCTAGAAAAATCAATCTAGGCACATTGATTCCACTATTTTCTATTCACAACTCTCCAAGCCCTAACCCCTCAATGTTTGGATATATAATATGTTAGCTTAAATGATGAAATTGTTGTTGAAGCAAACATTGATTTCCAACTAAGGTAATGGGAGAAGATTTTTTTGGGAAAAGATGATCACATTAGGTTGAACATGAATAAGAAAAATTGTTTCATTAAGGATTGTCTATTTGAAGTGCTTGTTTTGAAGTTCAATTTGTTGTGTTCCTTGCCTATATATATATATATATATATGTTGCTATGGAAGTTGGTCACATTACAAACAATCCATTGCCCTTCATGTCAAAAGTTGCATAAAAGTTTTTTGAAATAATTTCATGTCATTAGAGAATCACATCAAAGCTTTGTTGACGATTGAAAACTTGGACACTTCACCTTGGAGCTTTGTTAGAGCTTCATGAGGGTTCGGGGGCACAAAATTTTTCACAAGGGCTAAAGTGCCTGCCTGTTGCTTTGATGCACTTATCATGACACATTTGCACAATTTGACATATTAGTTTTACAAAAATAATGAACCCATCATCAATGTGTAAATTGCATCACAAATTTAACATGCGACGAATTAATAATGAAAATTGTGCAAAGTTTGTTTATTCATAGGTTTGTACATTTTACACACAAATATCATGCATTGAAAACATGTTTGACACACAAATAAATGTGTTAATGGATGAAGTAAATGAATGAATGTCACACAAAGTTTTCATCTAATAAATCCATGTGTCAAATGTGTTTTCAATGCATAATACTAGTGTGTGAAATGTACAAATTATGAATGAACTAATGTTATGCGATTTCCATTTATAAGTTGTGAGATGCTAAGTTTGTGATGTGGTACATATACTATGACATATGTTGAGCCATTGCTCTTAAACTATATTGATTTAATTTTGTGACACCTAAGGAGATTAAATATTTTTGGACCAAATATGGTACACCTTAAGAAATTATGATTGGGATTCAACTATTTTGGGTGGTTTGGCTTTTACAATATGAAATTATTGATATTATGAAATCAAATTATTTTCACTTATGATTAGATTTTTTTCAACATTATGACCTAAGGTTCAAAATGACAATTGGATTGTTTTTAAAGCTTTGGCTCAAGATTAAAATTAATGTTAGGTGGTTATTTGGTTTGACTAATTAAAATCACTAGTTTTGGTTTTAGTTACCCAAAATCAAACCAAAATTAGGTTTGCTTTTTGGAATTGGAATTAGAACCAAACATAAATCTAGATTTGCATCTAGAACTTGGATCTAGTTCTTGAATCATAACCAAAATTGAAACCTGAATTTTTGGGAAAAAAACATTAGGGGAAAAAAATGGTTTGAAATTGAGAGGTTAATTTATAATTAAATTGTTGGTTTCCAACCAAGTTACCCAAAATTGGATTAGAACTTGACTTTTTTCCCAACAACTAGACAAAAACCAAGCTCAAGATTCCATTTTTTTGTGAAACCAAAATTGGAACCAAATCCATTCTAATTTATAAAAAAATAGAAACCTAATGCCCACTTTAAACAATGAGAAGGGGCCAAAAAATCTTGGGGCCAATAATAAATCATTTTAGCACTTCTTGGCTCATTGTTTGGCCCCAAGTTACTAGTAGAATATTATTTGTTTAAGGGCCAATGATTTCATGTGTAAAGCCACTAAGGCCAAAAAATAAGGACCAAGGCTTCAACCCCCTCATATGCTTTCATTCATTCATTCTTGGTATCATTCTTGTCTTCTTTTTTCAAATTAAACCTTGAAAGTCAAACCACCATGAATGGGCATAGACACAAGATTCTTGTAACTCTTGTGGATTTCATGGCCATATCCCAAATAGAAAATTAGAAGCTCCCTCCATCTTTCACAAACAAGCACATAAGCTCAACAAGAGGAAAGGAAAATGAAGAAATATGAAATGAAAAATAACTCTAAAAAATAGTGGGTTTGGTTTAGGATTTACTTTGATTACACAAAGTGGATTTCATCAAAACAACAATATTTTATTGCAACAACATTGGGCCCAAGGATTGCAAATTGGCCTCCCAAGTTGATAGGTATCCTTTTTTTGCCTTGGGGCCAAGTCAGGGCGACAAAATGGTAGAATACAACAAATTGTTTTCTTTTTCAACATTGGCTCCTAGTGTAAAACCTTCAAGTTGATTTCGATGATTACACCAATAGGAATGTTTGATTTGAGTTCAACCTTAGCCTTGACTCCTAGTGTAAAGTAGGTCTAAGGTTTTTCATAAAAGACAAGAACTACCCAACTCTAGTTAAAATATCCATAGCATAATTGACATGGGAATATATGCATTTGGATATCCAATTGTGAGAATTGTAATTTCCACTGTTAACATCTTTTTATGCGTGCCACTCTTTGAACAAGGTTTTTGTCTTTATATGACAAGGCTACACATAATCTTTCTCAATGGGCAAAGATAATGAATGTGATATTTGTTACATCAATGTTTTGGAACTTAAATAAAATGTCACATGTTTCCAATCATGCCATGTGGCACTATAAAAATTTGCCATGTGCCATGTTAATTGAATTTTGAACAAAATACATTTAAATCAATATTTAAGTAGGTATGTATGTAGGCATGTAAGTAGGTAAGAAGGTAAGTAGGTAGGACTAGGTAGGTAGGTGGGTTAGGAAATAGATATGTAAATATTTTAATTTAATTTTAGGTTTAGCCTTTAGGGTTAAGCCTCTTTCATTAGCTCATCCCAAATTACACATGTTTTAAATATAAAAATGTAAAGCAAAACACCTTCCTTATATACTTTTACAAAATGGAGATGGAAGACAAAACATATGGGATAAATCTTTTAGTTGCAATCTAGTTTGCAATTAAATTGAAACTAAGTTGTAACTAAAAATTTATCCCATATCCTTTGTCTTCTCTTTCAAG